>Ga0307507_10005488_pt1 | contig 20757 bp, 23 predicted proteins | sample 7_EM_MG_FD_207223 | JGI IMG/M metagenome (GOLD analysis project Ga0307507, IMG submission 207223) | Populus trichocarpa ectomycorrhiza microbial communities from riparian zone in the Pacific Northwest, United States - 7_EM | ecosystem: Host-associated > Plants > Roots > Unclassified | place...
TATTTTCTTTTAATTTTTTCAACTTTTTCAAAAATTATTTGGGTTATTTAAAAATTAAAGAAGCTGCTGACACTCTGGGAATGATTTGTTTTTGTTGCAATGTGAAACCTTTTGGATGGTATGTCTCAGCCAAGAATAGTATTGTAAAGGTACCCCTCCTGTTTTCCATGGTATTTGAAAGGTTTTCTCCTTTTGGATACCATCCACCAGGAAATGTACCATTGGGGTAGTGAAACCTTTGCATAAAATCACAATTTTCTTTGACCCATGATAAAACAGTGTGGAGAAAAAAAAGAAAAAAGAAAAAAAAAGAACGCACTTGGTTGTTAATCCCTGTATTTTTTCCATTCTCAGAAGGGGTTCCCATGTGCTGGTCTGCTCTGACTTAAAAGTGGCATATTTTGGGTGGTTTGTTGCACCAAGAATCCCAAGAAAACTGCTAAACAGCTCCACCAACTGGCATCAACCTGTTCGTTTTAAGAAATTGTAGGTAAATATTAAGGGAAATACCAGGAGGGTTTAAGTATTACACTTCTTTTATTTATTTTTTCTGTGACTTTCTTTCTTTCTTTCCTTTGCACCGTTTGAAGGATAAAATGACAGGCAAGATTGTGTAAATGTTTCGTTGTCTATTGCAATGTATTATAGGTATGTTTCCCAACGGATGGTATCCAAAGGGTTTACACGCTCGGCCCAGGATCCTCACTATTTGGGCAGACTTGCACAGCGGTCGCTCGGGAATTGTTTCACATATTATACCCGTGACATGATAGGAGGAAAAGGAGGATGGATACCATCGTGAGGCTCTTCTGGCGTGTAGAGAAGCATTGGTGAAGGGAATGGAGAGGTTTCCGGTGCACCCAAATAGAAGTATAATACGATATGGCAGTGAGCATCTAAGATCAGCGCATGGGTAATTCCAAATGATAGTATGATACTGTGGCGCAGGCCTGTGGCTTTAGCACTTTCTATGTGTTTTCGATGACGATTGCGTGTTGTTTTACGGAATAGAGAAGATGATGTTTTAGCTAGCATATCTTTTGTTATTTAAGAGGGGTGACAGCACCTCTGAAAAACAATGAGCATCGTGGTCCGTTTTCTTCCTTTGAAAGAAATCGCCCCTTCAGTGTTCGCTTATCACCACTTTCGTAATTGATCAACTCGACCAATTACTAGCATCAACCCTTCATTTTTCATCTTCACCTATCCGTCTTTTCTTTTGTCCGTTTTTATCTGCAAGCTACCCTCACCGGACGCTCTGCAGTTACAATTGCCAATTCCCCACGAAAGAACGCATATAGGAGAGTTGGCTTGGCAGAAAGAGACTTTTTGAGCAATTCGAAATCTTGCGATCTCGACGAACATTGCTTTTATCGGAAACCCGAAAGTATAGAACTAAAGAGAAACAACCTACTTTCCGAGGACTTCTATATAGTCATATCTTTTCTAAAGATTTAGCTATGATTGGTTAGAACCTTTCGAGGGTTGCTGATGTGCTGGTTTTTAAATCGATTTCAAGTGCCCGCAACAGTACTTAGATGGGATCCGCGGGGGGGTGGCTGACAGGATACTGTCTTCCCGGTGTGGGATTGGCTAAGTGTGGTACAAGTATAATGCCTTGTCTAAGGGTCTATGATTACCGGTGTGGTATCATACCGGAAACAATAATGAGGAAGTGTGTAACCTACCCCCTGGCTATAGAGTGGCTTGTGTGCAAAGATTGCAACCACGGTGGGTATGAGTTCAAAATATTCTACGATAGTTGGCTGCCTTCTGCCAATCAAAGAAATTGAAGTGAGGGTGGGGGGGGGGGGGTTATAGACCTCCCTCTATAGCTCTCGGGCCTCTAGCTTGCCTGCCTAAGCAAGCATCACAACCAAAGGCGACCCATGTATGTATACATTCCATTCCAACCCAAGCTAAATCCCCCCAGCCCAATTCGCAAGAAAGGAGTCAAAACACCACCCTCCTCCAAAAATCTCCAGTGTACCGGTATATACGTCAAAGGGAAGAAAAAAAAGATCTTCCTAGCTTATCTTGCGGGAAGCCCCCCCCAAAAAAACCCCCACATGCATAAGGCAGCATACCCACCCACGCCTACCACTTCACTCCCCTAGACCTCTACCCGGAAACTCAAAGAAAAGAAAAAAAACTCCTGGAATCACATCCACCCAATCACTCACCCCTCCCGACGAAAAAAGTCCAAGAGCCAACAGACCAGAAGAGCCGGGTACACGCATACATCAACGGCCCGACACATACCACACGAAACATCCCCAGAGTACCCACTCAGTTAGCTTATTTGGAAAAACGTGGGATTGCGTGCATAAGTGATGTGGCGGTAGAGGGGTTCTCCTCCTAGTGAGTGATAGAGGTTGAATGTAACTTCTTGGAGTGTGTGTGTGTGTGTGTGTGGTTGGCCGAGTGATTGGTGGTGATTGGAGTTTGGTTCGATGTTTCTTTTGCTTTTGTTTTTCTGCTCAAGAGGGTTGTTTAGGTTAGTAGATGTGGAGGTATGATGGCGTAAAGGATAAGGCCCTGTTTAGTGTGCAATCAAAAAAAAAGAGGCATTTTTCCTGAAAATGGCTTATAAACCAATATAAAAAAAAAGGCATTTTTAAGAAATTTTGGTGTTTGGCAAAGCCTTCCTCTATTATTTTAGGTTTGAAAATGAAGGCAAAATTCTTAAAATATTAGGGTAAACTTCCTGATTCTCCCCTGGGTGGCTGCTTTTACTACCCTAGACCAGTTTTTTTTCACATATGACTGCTACTTCTTTAACATTTCACACACATAGTGTATAAAAAAACCTCTCTTTCTTGCCTTTTATACATAATACAGTCCAAACCCCACAATAAAAAAATGAAGCAGGAACAAAAAAACACCATTTTAATTTGCATGCCAAACACACACCCCTTTATATATGATATAAATATATGAAGAAAAAACGCCATTTAAGTGAGAAAAATGGCATTTTTCTTGCGCGCCAAACAGGGCCTGACTCTTTTTTTCTTTTTCTTTTTTTCTTTTTCTTTTTAAAAAAAAAGAATGAGTGGAAGTGCTGAGTGATGTTTGTGACTTGGTAGGTAGGGTTGGTTGTTAGGTTAATTTATTACTACTTTGGTTATCATATCATACTTATTATAACCTCAGGGCTCACCTGTCGACATCCCGAGGAGAGTCCCCATAAGGGGAAACAAACGCAGCACGTGCATGCACACTATCGGGGCCCGGGACTCTGTATTCCGATTTTAATTTTTAGCTTGGCATAGATCGCCAGTAAGTTAAAATGGGGATTTCTCTTGGTCTTCACGCTTTTATGTAGGGGCACACGCTTGGTTGGGTCGACTTTATCAAGTGACAGGGGTGGGGAAATATAAAGCTAATGGCCTAACGGTATGCTGTGAGTTATAGTGTTTCTCTGCAGAGTCTGTGTGTGTTCTGTCGACCATTTTACGAGGATACTCGATAGCGAGTGAGCTTCCATGATTTCTCAATTAAGCACGCATCGAGTAGGCTGCCCCAGTAATACAGTGAGATAATTTCACAGGAGTTAGGCTGGGTGCTGATTTCAAAGTTTATGTCTCCCCCCCTGCTACCCACCGGAATGCACAGGCACAAGTCACCAAATCTAGAACAACGAGTGATATTTCACCACGGTGGTCCAAAAGTGGTGCCCTGGATGCCTCTTTGGGGTGTTTTGCGATCCTTTTCTTGATCCTCTTGAGCAAAGAACATCCTCCTCCAGACCCTGCAATCACACCATCACTGGCTGCCGCCCACAACCTGGTGGATGACTACCAAATGATCGATTCCCCGGGCGCTAAGTTTTGGTTTGCTCGTCCCCCAGCGCTAAAGACACTCGGAGTGCAATTGATAGGGCCCCCAGCATGAAGAGACCAGACAGTCTTTTTTGTTGAACCCCCGCCACGATTTTAAATACTGTACAGTACTATACTAGGGGGTTGACAAAAGTCGGGTCCACTTCCGAAAAGAGACGTCTCCGGCGCGTGGGACCAAACCGGATTAGGGAATTCGAGTGATAGCGAGTGAGTATTTTTTGGTGGCGGCAAGAAGTCGGGACCGGTGACACAAGCATTCGCGCTGCGTTTGCTGGAGAATTCGCTGAGCGAGTGTTTGTGAGACCGTTGCAAATGTGGTGACTCGCATGGCTACCCTTAGCGCCCAGTGTGGGCTGCAATACCGGTCCCTGTGAATGCTCTGCTGAACTCAGAAGCCAGAAAACGCTAACTGACCGCAGTCACACCCCCCACTGCAAATTATATTTAGAAGGCAGCCTAACGCACAACCTCTCCCTTACGCACAACCTCTTCTGTTCATTAAGTTTTACTTTTATTTGGCAAACTCTTATACCTTCTACTACATTCCGTACCGTACAAGTGATGCATCCTGAGTCTGCGGCCGGCCTGAAAGCCCTGAATTATCAGCGTGAGAGGAAACCAGATTGTGGGAAAGAGTGGTTAAAACAGGGTTAGAAACTCGTTTCCGCTCAAATTGTTGAGGAAGTTGACACAACCGGTAAGATAAATACCTTGCATCCTTGCTTAATCTTGAAGCTCACCGCTCTGATCTATGTACCAGCCTACCACAATACCAAAACTGACAGCACCATGGACCACCCCATGAGCATCGGGGCGGTTGGCTATGAGGCATTGCTTCCTGGAGAGCTCCCCTCTGAAGCAATAAACGTCGCACTTGAATTCATTCATACCCTCCTGCAAGACTCCAAACAACACGGCAGCTACGGCACAATCCTACGGTACAGCAAAAAGCTACACGAGGCAACGGTTCCAACAATACTGTTTGGATTTCCAGAACCAGGGCAGGTCGGATCTATCATATTACCTGAGGCTATCGCAAATATCCCACTGCTGGTGATAAGAGACAAGGCAGTACCAACCATAGATATACTACCCACATGGTGCTTGGGTGTGAACCACGAGGAAAAGGTGGGACTTGCAGATATTTCCCTTGGAGGAAAATATTCTATATCGGAAGCAGGCAGCTTCGGGGGTTGGTTGGCAACAAATGACGGGAAGAAGTGGGGTATAACATGCGGACATTGCCTTCCGGAGTGTGATGTTGGTTCCAGTGTCGTGTCACCAAGCAGTTTAGAGATTATGGCCCGACTGGATGAAATTATTCCATACACCAAATATTGTCCAATATCTCGGAGTGTTTGCAAACTGAAGGCTTGTGAAGATGAAGTTGATTTCCTAAGGGAGAAATATACCGAACTACCAGATAATGATGGGGTTGAGCTTTATGACGGGAGAAAAATAAAGCTGATTGGACCTGACCTTGGGATTTTGGTAGCAAAGGCGGAACACAGATTTCCCATCTTGCAAAGGCATAACGAACAATTGCGATCCCAAGGGAAGAGGGAGTTTGCAGTCAAGAGTGCCATAATACCCTCGCGGCTAGACTGGGCATTGTTTGAAGCTTGCAACACAAGGTGGGTAATTTCAGTTTCTTATTAGTATTTAGTATCCCCGGTACTAACTGAATAGAATGCTCGGGAATCGACTCACTACCAGTCATATTTTCAGAGATGAGAAGGTTTGCGGAATGGGTTTGCTGGAGCCAGGGGCCACAGTGTGGAAAACTGGGAGAACAACAGGCCAAACAAAGGGTAAGGTAAATGACGTTGGTGTCATCATCTGGAAGGATGGCTTTACGACGGAAGAAGTTGCAGTTATTTCTTCATTTAGTGGCTCAGGAAGTAGTCATTTTGCGGATAATGGTGACTCAGGCGCTCTGGTGTTCTGTATGGCTAATTCGTTGGAAGCTGTTGGACTTGTGGTTGGCGGGAGTGAGTCGCAAGTTCCGCGTTGGGTTGCCGTTACCCCGTTATGGGTAATCCTTGAGGACATGAAACTCATGACGGGTATGGATGTTAAATTTTGTACGGAGTGTTGACTTTGTTAAGTGTGTAAACTGGGTACTTGATTGTAAACAGGGTGTTTTTGTATAAATACTATAAGTTTTCAGGCGGTGGGTATGAGCAATGCTTACAAGTGTTCCTGCCAGCTCCTTCCTTGCTTGATTTTTTTTGTGTGTTCGAAAGCTAAATGCCGGACCCTTGTACAGTATGCCTGCCCCTAATCCAACCGCTTACCATGGCAACCACTGGTGAGTTTTAGGTGCCCGGCATGCATCATTAAGTCTATAGCGCTTGTTTGGTTGTTGCCATATCACTTGTATTGAAAGGGTCGATTTTCGACTCCACACACAGGGCAACCTTAAGCCACGCCCGTTTGGCGGAAAACGGGATAATAGTAGACAATACAGTACAAGTACCATGATACTCCAGATAGCAGTAAATTTGTTTTTACAATTTGTCTATGTGCGGGGGCCTAGGGATGCGCATCTCTCTGCCTAGAGATCGGACCTGAAGGGGCATAGGTTGGGGCGGCACCGGGGGAGGGGGGCTGGCGGAGACCTTCAGAGGGGTAACTTAGGTATGCCGTTTGTGGGTTTTGCAGGAGTATCTAGCTTGATGAAAAATACACAAATCATAACCTCGACTTGGTGCAAAGAAGACTATATGCAACTTTTGTTGGTATTGAGGGGGTATCTAACTTGGTGGAAAACATTCTACAAATTATGTCTGCTGTGTGTGAAAAACCCCTTTTGTGGGTTTCGCGGGGGTATCTAGCTTGATGAAAAATACACAAATTATAACCTCGACTTGGTGAAAAGAAGCCTATATGTAACTTTTATGGGCATTGAGGGGGTAGTGTATCTGACTTGGTGTCGGCTTGTGTGAAAAGGACTACCCTCGTGGATTTCGCAAAGGTATCTAGCTTGATGAAAAATACACAAATCATAACCTCGACTTGGTATAAAGAAGACTATATGCAACTTTTATGGGTATTGAGGGGGTATCTAACTTGGTGCAAAATATTCTTTATCAGCTTTATGTGAAAAAGACTCTCCTTTGTGGGTTTTACGGGTCTACAACTTGGTGGAAAGTTTTCTCCTGCTAGCCTCATGCACGAGACTGTACGACTCCCGAGTCCATACGGAACGTCTGGTCGGGAAAGCAAAATCTGGCTCCAAGGATCTCTTTATGGACTCAAACTACCACTTCGAGGCACTTTGGAGCATCATTTTCATATTAGTCGAGTGATATTAAATGATTCACAAAAAGTACCAAGAAGCCCCAAACTTAAAAACAATCGCCTTTATCTAATATCAAGCGAGCCTTTAGATTTCTATTCAATCCCAGCTCTGTAAGTTTTTCAACACGCATCCCTCAGAAGAGCTTCTAGCTACCAGCTTTCCGACAACAAACGCGTTCTCGCCCTCTGCCTCAAGCATCGCGAGAACCCGCTTCTGTTCCATCGCAGACACAACAATAACAAAACCAAGACCGGTGTTCCACGTTCTTCCAAATTCAGACGAAGCAATGTTTCCAGCCCGCTTGAGCCACTTGAACAACGGGGATAAAGGCCATGTCGAGACATCAACTTCTGCAGTCAAGTGATCAGGCAGCATTCGGGGAATATTCTCCGTCAGACCGCCACCGGTAATATGTGCCATCCCTTTAATAAGGCCTTTGCTGGACAGCTTCAAAAGGGGCCTAACGTAGATTCTTGTCGGGATCAGAAATTCCTCGCCAATAGTAGTGGAGCTATTCCATGGGGCAGGGGCGCTCAAGTCTAGGTTGTGCCTCTCGATAATCTTGCGGATTAGAGAGTATCCGTTGGAGTGTACCCCGTTTGATGCGACGCCCACGAGGAGGTCGCCCTCAGCCATGTCCTTCAGTTTTGGTAAGAGATTCTCTCGCTTCACAGCGCCAATTGCACAACCGGCGGCATCGTAATCATCTAGAGCGTACATCCCAGGCATTTCGGCGGTCTCGCCGCCGATAAGAGCACAGTTTGCTTGTTTGCAGCCTTCAGCAACACCCTCAATGAATTCGGCAGCTTGCTCAACGTTAAGCTTGCTTGTGGAATAGTAATCAAGGAAGAATAGTGAGGCTGCTCCTTGTGCGAGGAGGTCGTTGACACTCATAGCTACAAGGTCAATACCTGAAGGGTGTCAGAGAGCAAGCTTGACACAAACATTTATATTACTCACCTACGGAGTGGTGCTTGTTGAGTGCGCAGGCAATCTTGAGTTTCGTTCCAACACCATCAATTCCAGCAACCAATAATGCGTCCTCGTACCCAGCAGCTTTCAGATCATAAAGACCGCCAAAGCCGCCGATCTCTGCATCAGTTCCGGCCGTTCTCGTTGAACGTACTGCGTTTTTGATTCTTTGGACAAGAGCATTGCCGGTGTCTATAGATACGCCAGCACTGGCATAGGTAATGGCCTCCATTGGTACTACCTGCTTAAAGGCCCTTGGAGGAGTTTAGCTAACTTTAGCGATTAAGTGATATCGAAAAGAAGCTGTACCTATGAGCAATATCTTTTCGGTAAAACATATCTTCGAAATTAATAGCTTTCATTCCCTCATAAGCTTTCCCGACCGCATCCTCCAGGGTATCAGCGGTCGCCGAAGCTGCTATCACTCGCCCTCCGCTAGAGTAGATCTTTCCACCCTTTGATAAAGTTCCCGCATGGAATATGTTTGTATCTACTTGGATTAGTTAAGTCAGGCAACTTGATACCCTAGAACAAACCTTCCGCAACTAGACCCAACCTGATTTCCTTTCCTTTGGCGTATGGCCCAGGATATCCACCCGCAGCAGCAACGACAGTCGCTCCAAAGCCAGGGTTGATCTTGACCTTTACCCCGTCAAGATGTCCATTCGCAGCAGCTAGCAACACTTCCGCAAAATCTGTGTCTTCGCTAATCAAGGGCAGAATAGTTTGTGTCTCCGGATCACCAAATCTGACATTGTACTCTAGCACTTTGGGTCCGCTCTTGGTCATCATCAGGCCAGTAAACAGCATCCCCTTGAAAGGGTATCCTTCACGCCTCATTCCGTCAACTGTTGGCTGCAAAATTGTTTTGTGCACCTCATCGATAACGGCCTGCGGGGCAATGCGGGTTGGAGCATAGCATCCCATACCACCGGTATTAGGACCTTGATCACCATCAAATATTCTCTTGTGATCTTGGGCTGGCGGAAGTGATATCGCAGTGTAACCATCGCTAAATGTCAAAATACTCAACTCATCTCCCTCTAAAAATTCTTCAATGACTACTTCGTCTCCTACAAACTCGTGTTAGAGGTAACCACATAATGAGAAGGCGCTGTATAAAGTTACCTGCAGCTCCAAACTCCTTGTTTACCATCATTTCTCTTAGTGCAGCTAGGGCTTCTTCTTTCGATGTTGGGATGATAACACCTTTCCCTGCGGCCAGACCGGAAGCTTTAATCACAACATTATGGCTCAGTTTCTCAAGGTATTCCTTAGCCTCCTCGTAAACAGTGAAGTTACGATATTCGGCAGTGGGAATATTGTGCCTCTGCATAAAGTCCTTGGAAAAGGCTTTCGAACCCTCCATACGGGCAGCTTCTTTTGAAGGTCCAAAACACGGGATACCAACTTTCTCCGAACAGCTGTCAGGAACAGTCTCAAACATAGCCTTAAAATCTGAGCAATACCTTTGCGGAAACAGCCCTCAATTCCATCAACCAGAGGCGCCTCTGGACCAGGCACGACAAGATCTATACCGCTTTTTGTAGCAAACTCGACCAAAGCAGTGAAATTTCCAACGTCAATGTTGATATTGGAAACGTTTTTCATCCCATGAGCAGTCCCTCCATTTCCTAAGAGAAAAAAATTAACGAAATCCCAAGTTTAAAAATCGCATCCGGAAGGAAACCCACCAGGAGCAACGTAGATTGCCTCTGCCTTGGGGGATTGAGAGAGCTTCCATGCCAAAGCGTGCTCCCTGCCTCCGGAACCTACAACAAGGATCTTCATAGTTTCGGAGTTGCTGGAGTTGGAGGTTTGTGTTTGCGAAGGACCCTTTTTTTTCGCTAAGAAAAAATTTAGTCCCTTGCATCTGATGTGCCCCGCTGTGGGGTAGTATTTTTCTCATCGAGTTGCCGAGATTGTTTAAATCTTATCTTATCTGGCATCTCTCTGCTAATTGTTTGGTTGCACTGTTCCAACAGCCGCGTCCTAATTGTTGTAGAAACCTTTCGGAAGGCCCTTTAATGAGAAGGGCAAGCACTCAGCTTAGTTGAACAATAAATTGCAAAAGCCCACAAGTGCAAGTACTGTGCAATAAAATCCATTGCAAGCGGTGACACCAAGTTAGCCGCTAGCAAGTGTCTTATATAAGCCGATGACATAGGGCCCCCACCTCGAATCGACCAACGCATTCACCCCACCACCACACTCAGCTCCGAGCAAATTCACCACCTAGAAACAAAGCTCTCGTATTTGCCTCAACAATGGCGTCCAAAAACGTTGAAAAGACCAGAGCTAGGCTAGAGAAGAAGTTTGTCCAGCATGCCCATCTGATATTTCATATTTTTTCTTCTAACCAAGCTCATAGAATCGAGGAGGGCGCCTACTACGAAGCCCACCAGCAGCTACGAGTCGTCTCTCAGAGGTACATCAAAGCACATAACTATGACGCCGCCATCGATATTCTTTGCTCGGGTGCAGAAGCTCTTTTGAAGGCTGGTCAAGGTGGCAGTGGGTGTGATTTATGTCTGATGCTGGTTGAGGTGTACAAGGCTGGTAGTGTCACACCATCCGCTACTTCTCGAGGTACGTTGGACGCATTTCACTTCTACTGGTATTTATTGGTTGCTATTTAGCCACTTTAGACTCCCGGGTACTAATCTCCCTGATGCACATCTAGCAAGGTTGATACAGTTGATAAGTCTCACCTCCCCGGAGGAGCCGAGCAGGAAACGGTTTATCAATGAAGTGATAGCGTACGCATGAAGTATTTGCTATTTTATTCTGCCGATAGGTCGGATAACTCACATACACCTGACTTACTCCTGCATTACTGTAGGTGGTCTGCAAAACACGGCGAATATCCAGCTGGCGATCCTGAGCTTCATCATTTCATCGGGGCACTCTTAGCTCGGGGTAGGCATATGCACACCAATCCTTTCATGATAAGCGTTAAAAGTACTAATCTTTATCACAACAGAGGACAACACATATGAGGCAGAGAAGCATCTAGTTGTCGGGACAAAGGAGAGTACGGAAATCTTTGCTGACATGCTGTACGACTGGTATACGGAGGACGAACCTCATACAGCCCCCATATATGCAGCTCGAGCTGTCTTCCCATATCTGCTCATTGGCAACCTAAGAGATGCTACGCGCCTGTTGACGATGTTCACACGCAAGTTGATCGAAAATAACACCTCTCTTGCCATTCAGGGAGTCCAAACCGCTTCCGTTGATGTCAAAGTTATACCCTCATTGCCGCTCTTGAACTTCTTGAACCTTCTCATTCTAGCCTGTCAGACAGGCGGGCAAGACATGTTCCGTACTCTCAAGTCCCATTACAACAACAACCTCAAGGAGGCACCACACTGGGATGAGGTGAACTGCCTGTCCCCCAACCTCTGTCTAGCACACTAACGATTGAACTTCTCGCAGGCACTGGAACAGATCGGGGAGATTTACTTCGGAATTCAGGTCAGAAGACCTGCCAGCATCTTTGACATGATGGGCAGTATGTTCGGAGGAGCCCCCAATGCCGCTCCGCAATCACGTCAAATAGCGCCCGAACAGCCGTTTGTTGACCTTGATTAGAGTAGCAACAATAAAAAAATATAAAATGATAATTGAAATTTCGATGGTATAGTCGACCCAAACGCCTTGCTAATGCACCAGGGGAGGAAGTGGGATGTAACAAAAAAACGCCGTGCATGAGAATGAGAATGTGAAGCTAAAAGAGAAAGCCCGCCCGTCCATCTCTAGTTGAAACTATGCCTCATCCTCCGCCTCGTACATCCAGTTGTCCTGTTGTAACGACAGGACCTTCATTCGTAGAAGCTCTAGACATAAACGTCAGTTAAGAACATAAAGAGTGAAGTCAAAGGGCAAAATGCCTGGCAGCCGTTTAGTTATATCAACGTTGTGTCTCCCAACAGCTCTGTGTTGCTCAACCACTATTTTGCGATGGGACATCCCAAATTAGCACTCAATCATTCCCCCCCTAAAAGAGAAAGAGAAGAAAAAAAGAATCCCCCTACATTCCCTCTCAATCTCCTGCAGCCCCAGATGCTCATGCATCCCAACCACAGGCGGAGCCTCAATGTCAAAAGTCCCATCCGACTTCCTAACAATAATACTCTCACTCCCGCTCACATTCCCCACTGAGTCGTCCTCCTCCCCACCACCACCACCACCACCACCACCCCCTCCTCCTCCTCCCAGTCCAGAGGAAGCCGACGACGAAGTAGTAGAAGCGTTATCCATCCCAGTATTAGCCGTAGACCGACTCAACGAGCGAAATAGCGTCCGACGGACGTCAGCGGATTTAGACCTGTGATGCGTCGAGCGCGATGCCATGTTTATTTAGCTTTTTTTCCCGTTCGGTTTCTTGTTCTGGCGTTTGTGATGATATTTATTTTCGGGAACAATAACTTAGGGGCATGCGGTAAAGGTACAGTAAAGGGGACTCGACAGCCAAAACATTGAACTTGGGGGGGTGACCGAGACAGCGAGCGAACGAGCAAGAAAGCGGCGGTGGTCCTAAATTACTTGCTCGCTTGCCTGCTTGCCATTCCTGGGTTTGCCGCAGAGCCGCAATATTTCGGGGAGAAAATACCGGTAAACTAGGTTAGGTTTCATCCCTGCACAATGTGCAGGAAGCCCCTCCGAAGCTTAGCGTCCCCATAGCTATGCCCTACAAGCGTATGTTAGGAACCGCACATTTTTTCCACACGCACAACGACTACTAAAATAATAATTTCCGGTTGTCGTTCTATCTTCAAGACCACCGATCAGACCGGCCAAACAACTCGACCAACACGCGAAGGATCAATTCCTCCAGCACGCAACATAAATTGGCAAGATGAGTGGAAGAGGGGGATTCCGTGGCGGTAATCGAGGTGGAGGGGGGTTTACACCAAGGGGAGGTGCGTCCGGCGGGAGGGGTGGATTCGGTTCACGAGGTGCGATATTCCACAAACATCCGATGAGTTGGTCGCAGCTGTGAATCGTGCTTGATGCTAATATACCCCATTCAATAACAGGTGGTCGCGGAGGTTTCTCGGGACCAACGGGGCCCCCGGATAGCGTTTTTGGTACATATATATTCCCTTGTTTCTCTCTGCGCCAAGTCTCGATTTGTGTTTAGGAAAAAAGAAAAAAAGAAAACTAACGAAACTGATTATATGCGGGCGGCAGCAATGGGCTCCTTCATTCACGCTTGTGAAGGCGAGATCCTGTGTCAATCCATCAATACTAAGATCCCCTACTTCAACGCTCCAATCTACCTCGAGAATAAGTCTCAGATCGGAAAAGTGGATGAGATCCTCGGCCCATTGAATCAGGTTTTCTTCACTGTCAAGCCGCAAGAAGGCATTGTGGCTAGCTCTTTCAAGGAGGGTGACAAGTTCTATATCGGGGGTGACAAGTTGCTGCCGCTTGAGAGGTAAGGGTTGGCTGGTTTCTGCTGGATTGACCGAGGTAGGCTAATTGACCGGGGTGGATGGTAGGTTCTTGCCTAAGCCGAAGGTTGTGGGGCCCAAGGGGCCGAAGCCTGCGAGAGGAGGACGAGGTGGCGCTCGTGGCACTCCGAGAGGTGGACGGGGTGCCCCTCGCGGTGGAAATAGAGGTGGGCGTGGGGGAGGTGGATTCAGTCGAGGAGGGGGAAGTGGAGGCTTCAGTCGTGGAGGTGGCCGTGGTGGTAGTGGGCTCACTCCCCGTGGAGGCCGGGGGGGATTTACTCCCCGGGGGCGCGGCAGAGGTTAACTCCACTTTACTTTCTATCAATGAATTTGCTTTTTATGAAGCTCTATACTATATAAAAGTCTCGCACCGGAACTCCCTCTCCGTATTCGGTGGTGCGTAAGGGCCTACTGAAATTGATACCCAGAAGCATATATCTCCAAAACTACCGAATTTCAGGGGTTTAGGTCAATAGGCTCCATTTTTTGAACATGATTTACTTCATTGCGCGGGAGGCGTGGTAGAAGTGGTTGCAGCTGCCGAGCGCCCTAGAGAGTAATTCCAGGAATCCAGGACCCCAAACTACTTGGTTTAAGGCTCCAAGTTTCGACTCGAAACGGAAGCACTTTCAGCCGGGGGAGCAGGTGGCTAGTAGTTAGTCCCTAACATATGCATGATATACAAAGCGAGAGGAGACTTCAATAATTCCATCAAAGATTGGACAAGTGTTAGTAGATAGATCAAAAAGAAAATAATTAATATTAATAAGAGAAGAGCTTACGGGAAGTATATATACCAAAGACACCAACTCCAGGAAAACTGAACGCCGCCACACTCTGCGAGGAGAAAAGAGACAATTGGCAGGACCGATGAAACCAACTGCGAGAGAAACAAACCCAGTTCCCAAATTGGGATAGACGCCCCAAAGGAAGGAAAGCTGAAGATACCCACATCACCTCCTGTGTCCCCCGCCCCGCCTGCCAAACCTGATGCTTGTAGGAACAAGTTTTAGACTTGACATTGTGAGCGCGATATCATCCATTTCTACCTCTTTGTTCTTCGCTTTTTGGATATTTTTTAATCCCTCCCCTTCCTGTGCCTGCTGATATGTTTCATCAACAGCAGCTCCAGTTGTCGCCACTGGCTTGCCGTTAGCATTTGATGGTCGCTTCGACTCTCCCTTGCGGACACCATTGGCAGAACGAAACTTATCCCTCCCCCCAGTAGTCGGAGCTTCTCCTTCTGTGAAGGTCTGAGGCGGCGAGTGTTTTCGAGTAAGAAGGGAAGTGCATTTGTCTATGCCTCGTTTAACGATATCCCAGTTGTATTCCTATATTATGTGAGCATCCCCTTTGAAATAAAAGGAGGAGGGAAGACCTTTGGGAAATGATGCTTGTCGATCAAATGCATTCGTCTCTTTTGCGGAGTGCTGCAAAACCTGTCACATCCTTCTACAAAGCACGCATACTAGGGGCAGCATTAGTACCCATCCTGCTAAAAAAAAAAAGGACAGAAGTTCAATACATACAGTCTTGTCACCACGCTCGCGCTTAAGCTCCGTTAGCGGATCGTGGTTCTCAGCGATATGCAGATCCAAAAACCTCAGAGACGGAAAATTCCGACCGCATTCATGACAACGGTTTGAATGGGTTTGGATATAATGGCTTTCAAACTGTTCGTGAGAAGCAAAGGGTCTCCCTGAGCAATTTGGCGGAAGAAAACAGCTAATTGAAGGCGTTTGCTCATTGTTAAGCGGATCGAGACAGACATGCTTGGAGTAGCTAGATTCAGAGGACAGGTCTTGGCTAGCCGTGTCTTCCTGATCAGTTGGACGGGTGAATATTGTCCAGGGTGGTGATGTGGCCGAACTAGCGGAATCTGAGCGGAGTCTTTTAGCCATGAAGATGGGCGGGTGTGCAAACAAAAGGTGGTTAGAGGTGGTGAGTCTCTCAAGTTCCCTTTGAGCCACTTAAGGCGGCCGGGTAACCATGCAATGAACAACTTTTGCCGAACAATTTAATTTAGCAGAATTCAAAAGGCATTAGATATACAGCATTTCCCCAAAACAGTGCATCGATACTATAAACCCATTTTTAAAGAGACTTCCGAGTCTTCCTTCGCTATCCTCTTGAATCTGATCTGTGCTAGAGCACCTACACTTCCGTCCCACCTCTGCAACCATTCAATATTGGCCCAGTCCTGCAAATCAGGAACATAAAAGCCTGTTCGGAACTCCTCCATTTCCTGGGCAATGCTCTGTTTCAACGAGTCCTCCTTTGCAGAAGGTGGTCTTCCAGGCCGGCGTGCCTTCTGAAGTTCAGATAGCTCTTCATCGTTCCTATGAACCCATCTAGAAGCGCCGTCAGTCAGGTCCCCCCAGGAACAAATTGCGGTGCATGACTTACCGCTCAACAAGATCTCGGACCTGGGGTATGCTCAGCGGATCAGCCGTATCTTTCGTGGCTACTTTAAAATAGCCTACCCGAACCACTAAAATAACATCGTTAGCAGGGGCACTTCAAGACAACTGCCAAAAAATAGTCATACATTCAGGCTCCCGAGTCTTTAACCTTGAAGCCTCAAGTCTCCGTAGTTTTGCCTCCCTCTGTGTTGCCCTATTCAACTTATTCGTATGACGAACACTCAATTGATCGAGCCTTCCTCCCTTCTTTGCTCGAATCTTTTTTGCAACTTTTGCGAGTGCAATAGGCATATTTTTGGTGGGGTGGTGGGGTGGAGGGGTGGAGCGTGGAGTTGTAAATTTTCGGATTTGATTTTCGATTTTTTTCTAGGCAAGGCCGAGCCACAGAACCCCAAAGCCCGAGGCCAGTGTTGGAGGCTCGCTAGACCAGCGCGTACTTACTCATTCCAAAAGTATCCGGATGCTATAGCGCCAAGACGTCTCGATTTTCACCTAAATACGCGAATCTTGGCGCGGGGTCGTCCGAATACTTTTGGAATGGACAAGCACCGAAGCTTCGCACATTCCGGTGCTCGGGTACAATAACTTTACCCTCCCTTACTTTGCTAGGCAGAACAACGCCAAGTTAGTGAGAAAGCTCAAACCTAAGATATCATGGTTCAAACAAGCGACATTAGAGCACTCGGGTATTATATAAGGGAGGAGTGCGCAATATATTTTTCCAGCACCAAATTATTCATGAAAGTCCTTGGGTGCCTCGTAAACATTTCCAACGCTTTTTGCTCACCGCTTTGCGCGTTCCTAGATAAGATCTTCCTTATCGGAATAAAGATCTCGCCAAAGCAAAATCTTATATACGCGTTGCTTCCCGCGTCGTTACCAGTCACAGCTCTCCGGAGGTACCGTATCCCGACTTTCTACTACTCACTTACTCATAATATTCTCCCTTCTTCTTCTCCTAGTTCGAGAATCTCTTCCTCTCCCTCTCCCCCGCTTGCGGTTGCTAGGTAATCATGGGTATTACCGGTATGTCGACTCCTTTTCTCTCGCCTGCAGGCCACCATTGACATTTTCTAGGCCTTCTCGTCAGGCTTAGTTCCATTCAGCGGAAGAATCACATTAAAGAATGGAGCGGGTTGACTGTTGGTATAGACGCCTATAGTTGGCTCCATAAGGGGGTCATAGGATGTGCTATCGAATTAGCTCAGGGGAAACATACCCGAGGGTACGGCACTTTGAACCTCGAGCTACAGCTACCCCCCAGCTAACGGTGCCTACTCCAGATACGTTGAATATGCAATGAGTCGGGTGCATATGCTTCGACACTTTGGTGTCACACCATACATGGTTTTTGACGGAGACTATCTACCCGGCAAATCTGGGACAGAGGCAGAGAGAGGAAAGCGACGGGAGGAATGTAGAGCCAAAGGATTGGAGCTCCTCAAGCTTCGGAAGATGAGGGAAGCTCAAGAACAACTGCAGAAATCTATCGATGTCACACCTCTCATGGCTCGTCACCTCATCGATGAATGCAAGCAGATTGGTGTGGAGTGCATTGTAGCCCCATACGAAGCTGATGCGCAGCTTTATTACCTTGAAAAGACGGGAAGGATACAAGGCATTGTTTCGGAAGACTCAGACCTGCTGGCCTTTGGGTGTAAAAACCTGATCACTAAGATGGATAAGTTCGGGGAATGCTTGACAATAGATCGGGATGACTTTACTGCTGTTCGAGGTTCCGGTTTCTCGCTCTCAGGTTGGACCGACACTGAGTTCCGATATATGTGTATCCTGAGTGGGTGCGATTATCTACCTAACATCCCTCGCCTTGGATTGCTAGGCGCATATAAACTGGTCAACAGACATAAAACACCAGAGAGGGTAAATTTTATAATAATTATAGCCCCAAGTGCTTTTCTAATTGAGGTTTCTAGATAATCCAATCTGTTCGATTTGATGCAACCAAAGTTGTCCCAGTGGACTACTTGGATGGTTTTCGACGGGCGAATTTGACTTTTCTCCACCAGTGGGTATTTTGTCCCAAAGTTGAAAGGATGGTGATGGTTACGGAACCCGACGCGGGGGTAGAGAAGCGATATCTCGATGGCTGTGGAAAGTAAGTTGCACCCACCCGAATGCATGCTGTTTTTAACCGAAATAGAGAACTGGATGCCGAAACAGCACGTGGAATTGCATGTGGAGATTTAAATCCGATAACAAAAAAGCCTTTTGTATTAGAGTCAATTGTAGAGAGTGCCATCCGCACTGTAGGTCTACTCTTGAATTGTCCTTTCCTCTCCCCTTCTAACCAAACTTAACAGACAAATGCGGCATGGACGAAACCCAGGATGAAGGTTCTTGAAGCCTCCCAAAAATTTCCAACAATCATGAGCTTCTTCAGTCAGATGACCCCATTTCAGATTTTGAAGGCGTGGAGACTAATTATTACCAGAAGCACGGGCCGAACCACCAAAGCCACCAAAAACACCAAAGACACCAAAGACACCAAAAACACCAAAAACACCAAAAACACCAAAAACACCAAAAACACCAAAAACACCAAAAACACCAAAGACACCAAAGACACCAAAGACACCAAAAGCACCTTTACAAGAGAAATCTGCAAACATAAAGACTGGCAATCCCATTCGTTCAGAGCCTCAGATAAAGCTGAAGCCATCAGCCCCAGCTACAAACAAGCGCTTATTCTCGCAGTTTGAGGTGAAGACAGATGAGCCGGCTAAGAGGCCACGGCTTTTTCCAGACAACGCATCCGAGGATTTTAATGTGACTGGAGAACGAAGTTCCTTCTTCTCAAGGGTCAGCCGTCAGTCGTCCTCTCCAGCGCCACGGATAAGTGATATGCCGGGCTCCCGGATCAAAGCGTGCACTACCACTCGGAGGGCGGAACAGCAGGAAACGCCATGCTCGTCGAGCTCATCAAGCTCGTCAGGTCAAAAAATCAGTTCATTCCCTACCCCTGAGTCATTTAACGCCGATGAACCCATAGTCCCACAGACCGAGGACGAAGCTATCTCCAAAGTAGCCTTAGGCCTCAAGAGCAAATATGGCTTCACCTCCGGCTCCCCGGCCCCAGCCTCGAAAATATCTCAGATCCTCACAGAAAGGAAAAATAAAGCCAAGGGTCGACTTCCTGCAACGAGGCGCCTCCTCTCAGCGCCAGAACCTACTTCTAACCGGATACCTCATACAGAGCCCTTGGGCGATAGCAGCGGCGAGAGCCAAGGTGATGACTGGCCAGACTTTGTCGGCATGAGGAGGCCCAGTGCCGCTAGAGAGGTTGCACAAAGCGGATTCGGGAGATTCACCTTCCAGCGTAGATAATGAATGGTGCCCTGTTACTTTACTATTTCTCTTCTCTCCTTCCCCTGCAACAATTATTGGTTTCGAGACTTACATTTAGTTCCGGAGTCCTTGTTTTATTTTTATTTTTCTTCCTCTCGTGTAAAGGTTATATTTCTACTTTATAGTATATCATACTTGGGAGTCGGCGGTGCTGTGAATACCTACGGTTGTTTGTAGATTAAATTGGGAGGGGGGTTGCCGCGCAGCCTCACCGGGCGATGGTGACGGTTAAATTTGATTCCCTGTGCATGGGATTACTTACCGGTGAGGTGTGACGGTAGAGGGGATGTAAGAGTGATGATCTGTGATCTCAAGATCTTGAACAGCTAGTTGAATCAAGGAATCGAGTTGGAACGAATGGCACTCATAAATTGTCACTCGTGCGGATATAGGGTTCGAATGGTAACGTACGGTAAGCTACCATTCGTTACAATACCGTAACGTACCGTAACGTACGGTAAACTTACCAGCCGCCGTTTACCGATCATCATAACATGTGACCTACCTAGCTAACATTCCAAGATTCTTATCGTTCGTACATTGAGTTTGGCCGTCAAAAGGGATATCATGACAATGAACTGAAGAAATAAAGAGACAGGAGTGGAGACTCGAAGTTTAGATACATTTGTAGAATAAAGATGAAATCATGTGTTCAAGTTATAGAAGAGAACTAACCACCTGCAGAACGGAGAAGATTATCATGAATCCAATCTGGCTCTTCCTCAGTAGCATCTTCCACCATGCAATCCTCCTCATATGCTACTAGATCCTCATCACCCAACCTCCGATCTAACCATCCCCGAATCTCTGTAGGTTGACGATCAAGAATCCGCTTATTGACATGAATAAAACTTAGTTTATCTGCTCTTTTGGCTTCTAATCGGTTGCGCTTCTTATCATGAATAAGGTTCCGTGTAGAAAATGATCGCTCTGAGGGTACAGAATTGGATGGTGTATAGAAAGTGCGAAGAGCCAAACGAGCCAGCTCTGGGGCAAAAATTGAAACTTCTTGCCAAAATGCTCTTGTTGAGCCAGCCAATTCCCACAGCGACCCAGTAACAGAAAAGTAGCCTTGCTGGCTACGGAATTGTCCAAATTGCCGCCGTACCAGATCAGAGCCATACCGTTTCAAGAAGGTGATAATAACCTCATTCTGCTGTGATGTAGGAATTTGCTCGCTTTGGATGGACGATGGGTCAAGAAAGTAGGCAACAAGATGAATAGGAACACTTTGTTTTTCATGACGTACTGCAAATGCTGGCAGTAGACAGGCTGTTTGTCACAAACGGTGACTAAGCAAGGCAGACTCTCACATGACTAATAGTTATTAGTCATCGGTTTGTTATCTTTCACACTATGAGATCAGTTGACTCATAGGTTTTCACATG
>Ga0307507_10005489_pt1 | contig 20757 bp, 19 predicted proteins | sample 7_EM_MG_FD_207223 | JGI IMG/M metagenome (GOLD analysis project Ga0307507, IMG submission 207223) | Populus trichocarpa ectomycorrhiza microbial communities from riparian zone in the Pacific Northwest, United States - 7_EM | ecosystem: Host-associated > Plants > Roots > Unclassified | place...
CCAGGACGGGACGGAGTAAAAATTGTCGTCCGGTCCGGTCCAGTCTTCTTGGCAGTTTCCCCGTGGGGCCGCCCGGGCCCCCAGACCGTTGCGAACACTAACCATGGCCCAGCACTCGATGTGGATGGCGAATGGGTCTGTCATGAACTGGACTATCATCACAAATCGTGTGTTGCCGGCAGAGTTGATGAGCCACCACTTTGCATCCAAACGAAGGAAGTCAAATGCTTCTGAATACCCAACTTCCATTACCACTGAAGGCCACGCGGCCCTTGCACCACGAGTGACAGGCCCAAGTGCCCGATACCCTTCCTTACTACGAACGTCACTAGATGAAATCAGGCATCGAACCAGTCAATCGAGTCGCAAGTATGGCCGGGAATTAAGCTGATTTTTAAGATAACCTTCATCTAGAGATTAAGGGTGAGCATACTGAGCCTCCCCCCAGGCAATATTTTGCACAACCCCCGGGCTACAGGTTAGATTTCTCGGCTATTGCCCCGCCTCTGGAAACATGAAACCTCGTACTGAGGTTAGTATAATTACGTTCCAGTGGACCCCATGAAAATAAAATAAAATCGGCACTGGGAATGCTGCTATTTAAAAGTAAGGGGACGGGCGGGATCCTTGGGGGGCTGGATAACCACCAAGTGTTCCAATAGTTGCCATATGGGGATGACCTTGATCGACCTTGACCCCAAGAACCTCAAATACTTAGACCTATTAGAGCCCACAGATAGACTTGCTTTCAAAATAGTCATTTGGCTCGAGCCGAGTGTCCGCGGAGACCTGATGCGGGCCGAGAAGGAAAGTCAGCGAAATTTGTTCTCACTGGTTAACGACAAGCCGCCGTCAAACAGTGTTCACAAAGCTCCGGGGGCCCCACGGGGCCTATTTGGGTGAGACTGTGCTTTCCGGGGTAGGGGTAGAGGTGCAGAAGCTACCAAGGGACGGCGGGGGGAGACGCCGGACACCGGGGGGCAGCGAGAGATGAGGTGAGTGATGTTCTGTGATTACAGCCCCGCTTATATCTATTCCGAAATCTAGCCTAACAAGTGGAATGAATGAACTAAGTAAGAATCTCGAAGATTAAATTTGTAGGGATAAATTCTCAGGTTTTATCCGCTGTCTCAATTAATGACAATTTTAGGAGCATCCCACAACCTAAGGGAGCATTGCTAAGCTAGTAACTACCTCCCTAACTCTATGGTATGGTAAAGCACCCACCGACAGGAGCAAGATGTAGGGAGCCCAAGTTAGGTGAGCTTATAATCAGGTCCCCCCATTCCGAATGATGGATAAACAAAGTCCTGTGCCACCGAGAGGTACATGTCAGTCGCTAATGTAAATGGTGGCAGGGGGTCCTCAGGACGCGAGGCCGATGGTCAGAGTTTCTGGCCTAACGCAGGACCCCCGGGCCCACAGTTCATCCAAGCCTTCGGCTCTCAGGCATCTCACCCAAAAAATGATGGGCCAGGGCCACAGTTGGGAAAACTGGATCACAAAAGGAGCCACTGGCCTCCCGCTAGGCCCGTAGATGTAGCGATCACACACGGACACTTGTTGCTTGATATCAGCAGTTGCCCCCCTAAATGCATACGAGACCTATTTCGTGGGAAATAGTTCGCTGCAGCGTATTACAGGTAATATCTGTAAAAGGGACATCGTATTCACCCGGACAAATGCCACCCTCTGGGGTCGGATTTTATATCAGTAAATTCGCCACCATATAGAGGTTCCTGCTCTCACTCTCCGGAAATATCCCTGCGGTGGAGCCTGGGAAGAGAACAGGGGAGACATCATCTCATAACTCGGAGGCCCAGTGTAAGAAGCTTGCGGGGCATAAGCTCGCCGTGATGTATTACTACTGAAGACAGGAAGACAAACTCTGGGAAAAGACTTGACTGCCAGGCCTCCAAGGAGTCTGAACATGGTTGCCGAAATGATTGCTCCTCTCCCACCGGCTCCCTGGGACTGTGGAGCACTCTTGGATGAACTTATGGTGTTGCTGGTGGCTAATGCGCTGCTCGATATACTCAATCTACAACACCTATTCAGCGAAAATATTCCCATGGGAAATAACGGTTGAAAACTACCACGGCCCACCCACCAGATTCTCTCCTCAACCTTCTTTGTACTCGAGCACCCTTCAATCCATGTTTTTTATTCCTACACGCCACATCCCCAAACCGTCATCAGATTCTGCAATAATGTAGTTTATCCTACCGTATCCCACGATCTTTTCCCCAGACTCCCAAGCCAGCCTCATCCCAGCTACAGGGCATGCACCATATCCCCCACAAAGCGACGGACCAGCCAGGTCATTTACTACCACCTCACTCCCGACTACCGAAATCCCTCCGAACTCCCGCCATATTAACACCACGGTGATCACACCGGCACAGTAAAACTTTCCCCCAGCCACACTTCCACGCCTACGCTTACGTATCCCATAAATTAGGGTGGTACACCGCCACCGGCGAAAACCCGCAACAGTAGTACTTTCCCTCCGCCCCCCTGCTGGGTTCCTCCTACCTACTCTAGCATAGTAGCAACAATAAACCCACACACAACGTCACCCGGAATCTAAATCTCCCTTCGCTGACAACGTTTTCAATTTATCAGTGTAATCATACCTGGTTATAATCACCCGGATGACCCGGCGCATGGAAAGGCACGTGATTTCTAGGCGCACTTTCGGAAAGGCAGGCTGATACCGTTCAAGCCGAGGGCATGTGGGCAGAATTATGTGCGGGTACGAGAACGGAGGGTGAGTAAGCAAGCAAAGGAGGGGGGGTGCTTTTTCCCGTTTTTTTTACCAGAAATGGTTTTTAGAGGTTTCTAGCAAAAGGGGCAGGTTGTTTTTGGCAATCTTGTTGGATTAGCCGGGGATGAACTGTATCATACAGCACTGCACCATCATGCGGTAGGAAATTGGGGGGAGTTTTTGACAGTGGAGTCCCTGTGAGAAGTATCTCGAGAGTGCGTTGTAATAGCTCTTGCGAGAATCTAATAATGATAATAAATTAATCCACTTGTAGCCTATGTATATCAGAATATATTTGTCGGATCGACCATACCAGTATCGGTCGATACCTTCTCCTGAGCATGGTATCATAAGCGAAGATCAACATTCCGCCTCCCAAACCCTGCCAAGACAGAGTGACGCACGATGACCACGGTCGCAAATCCCTCCTTACTCAACCATAATATAATAGAAAAATTATCATAACGTGTGCCGCATTAAGACTGCACGAGTCGCAAAAGGGGGAGGTTGGCGATCCATGGGCAGTAGGCAGCCTTCCCCGTTGACAAATTTAGCATCACCGCCACCGTCATCATAACTAGTAGGGTATCATCAGGGGCACTTCCATTCCCTGATCACCAAACCGCGCCTTACCCACTTACCCGCGATTGATCGGTGATCGACAGTGGTACTTCCACTCTTACAGCATCCCATCCGTGATCCATCCCATCTCATCCAGAAGGGTAGACTGTACGAGTACGGTGTGTAGACCTAGAACCCGACATAACGAGGTTCTGTCCATAACGTATACACGGTCGTAGACAATGGCAGGAGTACCGTGCTATAGTAACCCATGTGCGGGTAGTGGTATTCAAAGTTAAAAAATATGAATTTTCAGTAACGAGTAACAGGCGAGAAGTCGCGTTGTTACATTATGGTGTTAACCAATAGTGTCTTTCATGTTCCGGGCAGGCTAACATGGATCACACAGAGATTGCGAAAAACTCGATCTTTGTTGACAAAGCCTCAAAGTTAAGGGATCTTTGCCAGAGAACGCGGATAATTATTTCTAAAGTGTGCCACAAGATTTTAGGACTTTTCCTCAATTCCAAAAAATTCCTTGTCCCATGCTCTATTCTAATTTCTGGTAAAGTTTGAATAAACAGAATTCCATCGCAGTTGCTGGACCTCCCTTCCTGCTAGAAAGAAGAGCATTATAATAGCATAGTAGAGCGATGGTCAATTAACCGTTTCCTACATGAAACAGCCAAAGTAAGCTAAGTTTTTTTCGGCTTTTTCAACCTTGATTACCACTCGCGGGTATCTGCTCAAGCATGGTTCCCGTACTCGAGTACTGCAGAGACCGCAGACTAGGGAATCTAAATAGAGAACAGCCTTCCTGCATCACGGGCTGCCCGAAGAGTATGATATGGGAGATAGTATGATAGTGCTTCCCCCCCTCCCCCACACACCCGATATGGCCTTATCGAGCAATTCAAAGCGTCTTCGCGTCCATCCCGACGGGCCATATCGAGAAGAGGAGAGGGGGGTGCGGTCGGGTGGAGTGCGGTGGAGTAACCTTCTTGCCCGATGTTAAGTTAAATCAACCAACCAACCAACTACCGTACTTGAACTCAACTAGCCAGTTATCCAACCGGTCAGTATCGCGAACCCTCGAAGCGAAGGGTTCAAATGGGCCACACTAGTAGTTAAATTACACACCGGTTCTGTGCAGTACTTGCACAGTACCATACCGCGCTCCACAACACTCCCCCGAAGGTTGTTTTTAACCAACCAACCAAACCCCCTTCCTTCAATCACCATACCCTAGCCTATCATTACCTGTCGCGTTTAAACTCTGATACCACTTGTACCTCAAGCGAAACCCACTTGCAGCACAATTCTGTGGTCAATTCATGCCCGCCTGCACGCCCGCCCATCCAAGTGCACACACGCGCACCTCCAAGACAAAGACTATTTTTTACGATTCGCTAATAACCACTAGGCGCGAACTAGAATAGAATAAGACAATGTAAAGAGAAAAAGAAAAAGAAAAGTAAAGAAAAGCGAGGAAGAAAAGAGGAAAAAAACATAACATAACTTTAGGTTATCATATTTCTTCTTCTTTTCTCTTCTGTTTCTTCTTCACTTTCACCAACATCGTCATTGACAACGTGAAGACTTCACGACCAGACACGTTTATAACGAAGCCTAACGTAGCGTTGCGCGGCGGATGCATCTTGACTTCATCACGCTTCACTTTCGGTTCACTTTGCAGTAGGTTAACTTATGTTATCCTTTCGTAGACGTTTCAGCCTGGGCCTTTATATCTATTCTAAGGCTAAAAGTGAGGAACGAGTGAGCGAGTGACAGAGTGAAGGGGGGGGGAAGTGCACTTCATCCACTGAGTGGGGAAAGAGAATGGAGAAGTGGAGAGAGATTGGTAGGCACGGTGGCGATGATGATGATGACGATGGTGATGATGATGGTGATAGGGTAGGCGTGAGCTATGATTAGCTGTAGCATAGGTCATCGTGGCTGATAATAGCTTAACTTCACTTAATTGTAACGTGAGCGGCCTTTTTTAAACCACTCATTGTGGATTGACGTTTGCGAACACGACCGCTCCTGCATACTGCGAAATGAGGGCCTTTCTGCTTGGATCTGCGCGGTATGCAACAGCAATTGGGCCCGAGAACGTCACCCCCCATCACGAGTATCGTATCATACCGGCGGCACGCCGAATGGCAAAGAAGGGGAAAGGAAGATAGGGTGCTGGTGTTCCGGGTTTATTTTTGCGGCATACTGAGGGATTACTCCTGTTCGTGCGGTACCTGGTGTGCCCGGTACTGTAGTCTAATGTCGCGCACGGCGGCGCGGTGTCGAAATGTCACGGTATGGTGGAGAGAGCATGTAGCTAGGTGAGTAAGTACAAAGTACAAGTGCACGAGTGGTTGAACCACCGAACAGCCAAAATTAGTGCGCAATTTTTAGACCTTTTTCTCCATGTTCTGCCTCGCCGGAGGCGAGAATTTATCATGAAATGAATAAGTGCGAGGATCAAACGTTGAGATACTTAGGGTCGCCTTTTTGTCGGAGAGGGGTCTCTGAAGTATTTGTTTAAATAGTAAAGATTGTTTTATGATCACCATTGTAGGATGTAGTGGTATCTTGGAGGAAGAAGAAACTGAAGGAAACAAGAAATAGTGTTAAGTAGTAAGATAGTCCATATAAAAAGTTTTGTGAAGCGAATAAAAGATATGGGGTGAAGTGAAGTGAAGTTTGTATAAGCAAGGGTAAAATAAGCCCTCCAAAAAAACAAAAGGAAGTAAATAATGAATGTCAAAATATACATAGAATCGAAGAAGAAAAAAGATCCCTATAGACTATCGAAGAAAAACAAGAATGAAACAACGAAAATCTCAAATCCCCGTCATAATCATGAAAACCTCCCAATCCCACTCCCAAATCCAAAGCCCACTCCACCGGTGCTTGTACTCGTAGTCGCAGACATAGGTTCAGGAACCTCATCTGTAGTAGAAGGAATAGAAGACCTAGAGTTCAACATCTTCATCCTCCAATTATATCCTCTCGACGAGCCTCGTCCAGACTTCAGCGCCTCCATCTGCTCCAACCCCCTCAAGTTCCCTCCAACCTTTCGCGCCATAACCTCCTCTTCATCTTCACTACTGCTGCTCGAGGAGCTCTCTTCCTCAACCTGCTGCGGCTGCTGGTCTTCCCATCGTACAGAATACCCAATCACCTCGACGCCTTCAGCGAACCCTACTGTTCGCGCGCCCACTCGTCTCTTTTTGTTATTGCCATTCGTCCGCGAAACGCCCAGTTCGATCGGGGCGGCGGAGAAACTTGTCGGGGCTGAATCACGGCGCGCGTTGAACTGCGTGTTGCGCTGGGTGGAGAGCGAGGTCGGCGACAGCGGACCGGCAGAGACTGGTGGGATAGAGGACTTGGAGAAGGTTCTGCGGGTCTCGCTAGTGATCTGGAGTGATAGCTTCGGAGGCCCGGCCCGGCGCTTGTTAACTGGTGGTGGTGCAAGGAGGGGCGCCGACGAGTAGTAGTCTGCGTGGTGGGAGGTTGGTGGGCTAGGTGTTCTTGCGTCTATGGGCGACGAGGGGAACTGGATGGCGAGCATTTTGATTACGATTTTTGTAGTATGGTGTGTGTGTGGGAAGATAGTTGTATGAAGTAGTGGTATCAAGCTCCGGAGCCTTTTACCAAACAAATGCAAACGCAAATAAAAACAAAGAATCAAAAAGGTAAAAGTAGTAGAATCCTTATCCTCAACAACAGACTGAAGGCTTGTTCGTTTAATTATTCACCAGATCTCGGGATCTCAACGCCCTTATGTATTATCCACCCCCCCTTCTTTACTTTTTTCTTTTTTTTTCTCAAGAATCAAAACCTCCCCACCCACTCGCAACAATAACACCTTCTGCTCCCGCTAAGCTAAAAACACCCACACGTCTATTCCTGCCGGTTGCTGTTTTAAGATCCGCGCAGGGGTGAAAGGGTATATTTAGTCTCCAACGAGTCAAGAAGGGTTGCAACCCCCTGCCACTTCTCACCAATCAGCGATTCCCTCGTGGTTGAACCTACTTTTTCACCCTCGGTTAGATTTTTCGGGGGAGAAACAGTTGCGAAGGAAAAGCCCTAGGTTGGACAGAAGGGTTGATTGGTCGCCACAAAAGTATTTTTATTGAGAACCGACCAACCCCGCATTGGTCATTCTGTCTTTCATCCCCAACCAAGTGAGTTGATCAAATAGATCTACAAATTTCCTAGTCCGGTAATAGAGCAGTAAGGAAGGAAAAAAGGGGCCCTTTGATTGGTTGGTACTGATCCGTACCTTTGACCCGGATAAACACCTATTTTTGTAAGGCACGCGACGTATTCCGTACTTTTTACTTCCCTCTCCACCCCAAAAACCAACTCGCCCAGCCATAAAAACCCTCACACACCTATTTTTATACCGTACTTGTAAAAAAAAAACCTCCCTCTCTCTTATGAAGGGATAAATCCGTCCCCGATTCCGATACCCCGCAGATCTTTGCGAGAGCTGGGGTTTTTTTTTTCGTCGCCCCCCTTTCCTCTCACCAGTGAATGGATCAATAGCCAAGCTTTGAATTACCTTACCTAACCGGAAGGAAATACCCAAAAGGATTTTGAGCACTGGGGAAACAAGTGAAGATACCGGTACAGCATCCCTTCTGCTCACTCTGAACTAACGGAGCCCCCGCAGCTCAATTGCAAGGGAGTACCGGTATCTAATATTATCATTAAATTTTTGTATTATTATATCTGCCCGTTGAAATAGGGGCAGCAGGTGGATGGGGAGGGAAGGGTTGAACATCAGGCTCTGAAACAAACCCTAAACCACCAGGTGCTCTAATGGATTTTGGTCAGGTACGATGGGCTGCTGTGTTTTAGAGTTTTGTGATTGTCTCACTTGTATGACAGTTCATTGCATTCCACCGGCATTAGAGTTCCATAATCAGTACAATTATGAGTATACAGTGGCTGTGAAGATGAGAATAGAGAAAAGGTTTAGTATGCATAGTGGCTGAGGCGGGTATGTTTCCATCCTCGGCACACAAACCCTCCAACTCTCCGCCACACTCGTGAAGAGAGAGGAAGGAATAAGCAGCCACGGTGCGGCAACCACGGCATCCCACCGGTATGTGCGAAGGAAAAAAATCAAAAGGGTTATCAAAAGCCACTTAGCACATCTAATATCACATTGGGAAGCACAGACACTTCCCACGCTTTCAACTTCTTGAGAGTGGCTTTCGGGTGCGTGGCATCCATCCTGAGAAACGGTCCAGCGTGACACCACCACGCGACTAACCCTAGCCTGCGGGCAGGGTACCGGATCAGGGGAATCCCAAGCAAAGCCGGACCTAAGAGCGGTGGTGGCACTGGATAGTCTTTGCGGGGTTTTGATGTTGTTTAAACTAGACCATTGGTATTCCAGCATACAATGGCTGTATATTAAGACCCCAAAAGGGGGTAGCCACGATATCCCTGATACCAGGCTGGAGGAGGTCTGGGCGTCTCATGGTGCCAAGACGGGATGGGAAGGAAGGAAGGAAGGAAAGAAGGAGGGGAAGGAAACGAAGGGAGAAACGGTGAAAGTGAAACGGGGAAGAAAATGGAATTCTCCGCCTCGTCGAAACGGATTCGTCGTTTGGGGTTGTAAGTTCCAGAAGCTTCACAACCTTACCTGGCCTTGGCTTCCTTCTCTGACGAATAAACACCCTACGCACTCCAACAATCACAGCCTGGGGGGGCTAAACAGGCAAGTTACCTAGTTTCGGCCATCAAAATACTTTTTTTGTCTTTCCACTCATTCTTGCAATTAAAAGATGTATGGCATTATTGGGGAGTTCTCAGTGGGGATCATGGTTCGGCACTTGCAAGACTGCCAGCAGGAACAGCACGGTGCCACAAGGCGATCGCTTGGCACAAATCACTAGTTCTCACTCATGTGCCCACCCAGTCTGGTCCTGGCCCCTTTAGCTCCCCACGCTGGCGGAGGGGAATGAACGAATAAACCCAATTAAAGAACGAGTCCGGTGAGGGCAGTTTTACCACGATAACATAGAGTGTCTACTATTCTGCAACGGAGCCTTTCTCCTCACGGTTCATAATAGCACTATCTCCGTAACATACCTAAATGCTCACCTTCCCCCATTCACAATGGGCCACCTACAGTACTAGTACAACACAGCACTGACTGCCCTACCTACGTCCTCACCGGCCTTAGCATCTGGCACAGTAAATAGCTCTAACCCCTTCTGGTATCATACGTATTGCACAGTATTCGTCCACCTCTCTTCTCCCCAGGTCCGCTAGATAATCGTAATACCTCAACTGACCTCGCTCTTGCGCTTACTCTACTATTTTTTTTTTGAGCTCCCTTTTTGGGCCTGCTTCACCGGGGATCGGGATCTTCTAGTTTTGCTACTTTGCGATGAGCTGGGATGAGGAGGTATCGCAACCTAGTCTGTCGTGCTGTATTTCCTATATGGATGAGGCTGTGGGGCGGACACTGTCGTTGCTATTGCTGTTATGGGCAAGAGCCTCACGTGCGCCTCACAACGCAAAACATGTACGGGTGGGAAGGAACAGACGGGTAGGGCTACATACGTGAGGCGGGGGTGGAGACACTAGGTGTGTTTCTTTTTATTCCTCTGGGGTTTGTTATGTTGCGCGTTGGTGAAGCTAGAAGGGGTTGAGGGCGAACGTGTGAATATGATGTCAAGAAGGGTAGGTGGTGTCTTTTTTTATTTTTATTTTTTTTACCTATGATTCGATATGGTACTGTGTTCCCACTGTAAGATAAAACAAGTGCGAGGTGTGATAAGTTAAGGTAATAGTATTGTATAATATTCGGGTAATAAATGGATGAGACTTGTGTTTGTTGCACGTGCGGGATTGTTTTACGGTACAATACCGTATCGTGAATCAATGCTGCTACTGTCTGCTACTGTACCACAGTTTGATACCCCTATCCACTGTATCGTCTACTTTGCTGTACACCCCTAGCGAAATCCGCATTGATTAGTGGTATAATACCCCATACTATCATCAGTATTACCCGGGACCAATAAGACACCAAGCAAGACGAAACGAACCCATCTCCAAAACCTCCCCCATCTTCCCCTCTCTTGCAATAATCCCGCCTACAGTAGCGTCTGTCGCACACCTATTAATATCCAACCCTAACCCTGAAGATTCCCCACAACGAGAATCCGGTAAAGGACAAAGATAGAATTGTCCCCGTACTCGAGTCGCTCAGATGGATAGCCCAAGATCCCACTTTCCCAAGCCGATTGGCCCCCCCTCCGGGAAATTAAATTACCAACTGTGCGCGCGATCTTAACATAGCTACATGTGCGATTCAACCGTTCGTCTTCACAGCCAATCGCACTCAATTAGTGGGGAATGGCCGTCCACGAGTAACTTGGTTCCCGTCTTACTGTGTTTCTTAACTAACTTTGACTATCACTCCACCGGCCGCGCTCACTAAAGCGCCGATAAAAACCCGCCTGCGAGGTGCCCTTCGTGTGGAATGCTATTATAAGCGTGCGCTACTGTGCGGCTAGTATGAACAATACGATGCTGGGGCTCTTGGACCCTGCGTTGAGTGTTTTTTTTTTTTTGTTATGCTTTGCTCGAGTGCTGGGGTGTCACGCGAGGAGAGGAAAGGAAGTTAGATTAGGTTTGTTTTTTTCTTTTCCTTTTTTTTTAGGGGGCAGGGTCTTGGCGAGGGGTGGGGGTGCGGGATATATTCTTGGTTTGCTCGTCGTTGGTTGGAGTTTTAGGCACGGGCACGTTAGGCAGGACGGCACTCGAGTACTCGTGCATGATGCGGCGGGAAGGCGAGAGGTGGATGTCGTGGTTGGTTGCGTTCCAGGGTTCGCTTCATGGTGGCTGTTGTGTGGCTCTATCTTGTGCCAGTACTTGGTAGGGTGGTGGATCGATAGTTTGTCGCACGAACTTTGAAGATGGGTTCGGAGAGCGTAACACTCCAATACCGTATTGCCGTGAGAATACGGCAGATCATGAAATAGTATAGCGAGTATCGTAGAACATCAGCTCCTGTGGTAACAAGTGCGGGGTTAACCTTCTCCGATGCAGCGGGCTGTTGGTTTTCCCCTCCCTCCCTTTTTTCTTTCTTTTTACCTCGCGGGACCAGTCGGTCATAGGCTGTCACTCTAGTTTGTTATCGGCTGTCGGCGATAACATTCGAGCATGTGCTCGATTATTAATTAATTATTTTTATTTCTGCCATAGATATTGCGTGAGGCCACGTGCGGAGAGTTGGTATCAGCGATCATCTTTAATTTGAGGAGGCCTAGGGTAGGAGCTCGAGTGCCCAGATAGTGGGTCTTTGAGCTTCCCCTAAAGCAGGTTCGGGGCCGGTTCTAAAGTAGCCGAGTACATACATGCGAGCTCATATCTTGTTGGCGATGCCACGCAAAGAGCTATAGTTAGCATATGAAGGAAGGAGCTTTATTGAGCAAACTATCGTAATTTACGACGACAGAGCTCCTCTCCCCCGATACTCTACTCTCGTTCGGTCGTAAAGAATAGCCGGATAGCAAACCGCTCAAATATCACCTATCCCTCCAACCATTGGCGCTGTAACTAGCCAAACTAAGTTAAATTAGGCCAACCACCAACCGGGCCAATTATCGTGCATCGCACACAAATCCAGAATAGTCCTGTACTTTCCTACCTATGATAGCCGGTAGTTTCTCCGATAAAACGTCACTTAATACCCAACACCCAACACCCACCCATCTCATAAACAAACTAAACGATCAAGCCACCGGCTAACCTAGCACGCCATACCGACGCGTGATTACTCCGAACTACAACTCGAGCCCCGAGTTAACGCGTGTCCAGGACCCCCGATCCGACCCCGCATTGTGTAGCCCCTTCTACAGGTCTACCGCCGGTACTTGAAAGCGTCTAACGTACCGTACTTGAGTACTTGGTAATCTAACAATTTGCTGTACTGCATGTTGTCATACTAGGGTTCTTGCATACTGTACCAATATCGTAGGATTAGTTCCTTGTGCGACCAACCAACCACTGTACTAGTACAAACAGATAAACGAACGAACAATGAGGGAAGCAAGAGCTCGCGCTAGAAAATGAAAGAATGGGGAGCGGAGGATTATGGAGCGGATCCTGTGGCCCACTGCGAGGGGGCTGGGGGCTGTAGGAGAGTGAAAAGTTGGGCAGGGTTGGGTTAAACAGGGTTCAAAAATACTCGGGGGTGTTAGTAAAAATCTGAAAACTATTTCTGCTGATACTATATAAGTTTTAATAGAGAGGGTTTTGTTTTCTAGTCTTTATGGACTACGTTTGAGTATGATATGCTGTTGGGCCGCGGCATAAAGATTGTACGAGGGGGGGGGTTGGGTGGAGATAATGTGTTTTTTTTGCTTTACGGGTACATTTGATGTGCTGCCTGGCTTAACGGCAGAACTTAGGCTTTTCGGAAGCAAGGTTCCTAGGAGAGTAGTGTACCTGCATCACAAATAGCATTGATAATAATGTCTTATCTAATACTAGCGTTACAATGGGCGATTCCCACCCTGTTTTTAATACGCGATGGTTGTAAAATTTGGGATGCTAAAGCTCCTGAAGTGTTAGCACAATTACTAGTCTAGGCCAAAGCGCCGTTCCGAGGCTTCGGTACGAACCCGGAGTATGATCGATCAGGAATTTGCTGCTGCGACCCTAATTTGCGAGGGGCTAAGTCTCGTGCCGGTCCAATCTGGTAGGGTTGCTGAAGGTCCGCAGTGTGTTGTGGTTGATTATGGAAGTTTCGGGGGTATGCTGGATCTGGAGGTATTGTAATTTAATGAGAATGTTTTTTGGGGACATCATTCCTTCTTATCGCGGGGGTATAGAGGGGGATGAGGGGATGCGAGAGGTAGGAGATATCTGTGGCTATCCGCGGAGGGCTCATGATGCCTTTTTTTATGCTTTATATATACTCCACACCATATCGTTAGTTTAGAGAGAAGAACGAGATAAGGAAGCTTATGACTATACCTTCCCTACCTTCCCTACGCTCTTTCACGAGTGGGTCCGCTGGCCTAACCACCGCGGTATTGGCAGATACGCTGTGAAAATTAGCTGTGATGTAGTGCTCTCCTCACGATTGGAGATAACAAACCACAGCTCATCAACCCTTGTCTTGCTCTCCCTATGTATATGGATCTAGGGCTATAATATGGCGAAGCAAGAATAGCAGCTGATATGGGATTCTCGGTGTCTTTTACATCCTTCCTTTATCTATAGGACGTTCTAGGCATGAAATCCGGAACACAAGCTAGGCTTAGCTACCTGGTACTTGGGCATTAGCTTGTTATTTGCTGGTAACAAGCGACTCTAGAAATAATTTGTATCTAATTTGCTCCTTTCAAATCTTCCGCCCCCTCCGCGATTTCGGCTAACCCCTCACCATTTTTTTGCCTGCTGCTCCATGCCTTAGAGTCATGACCAATCACTCGGTTGGTCGTTGGTGAGTGTTGAGATATGGTCCTCCTGATGGAGGTATGGTGAGAGATTTGCTTGGACTTCTTGCTCGCTATTGCGTATGCTGGAGTATTCGTGGAAGTGTGTATTCCACATCATGGGCTGCGTCATTATGTAGGGTATATCTATACCGTTCATGTTCCGCTTAGCTAGCTAGAGAACTTGATTAACAATCTCCCGCTGCACAACAAAAAGGTTTAATTCGTGATAGTGAGGTAAGGGCTCTTAGTTGGGATATATTTTATGCTGGCTCTGCGGACCCGGCGAATAACTTTGGATCCTCTGTAGTAACTAACAATGGATGTTCGATATTCTCCGGTACTCAAACAATATGAACTCTAGCTAGCTACCCATAGTCATGCAATTTCACTCGACTACTGTTGGAGTAGTACAATTACGGTTTCCTACGCACCTAGGTCTTATGGAATCCTTCCGCCCCAGAACTTAGGGGGTTAGTGAGGCTATATCTCAGGGGGCGATAGAGGGGGAACGTTAGAGTTAATGGAAGCGGATAGTTGTCAGAGTTGACGAATAAAGATAGATGTGAGAGTTGCCGTATGCGAAGAGTGTTGTAATTGGCCGTGAAAGATTACAGAATGGCTTTAGTGATTTCATTTGTTCTGGAGTTGTTGAAAGGATTGACGGAGGTGGTTTATGGTTATGTTTTTCCTTTATCATTATTACGGAAATACGCGAGGAAATAGGGTCATACGTGGAGGGGAATCGATGAGTGTGGGAAGCGATGGAACAAGCAAGAAGAGTTCCTTACACACTATATATACTTATGTTTTGTTTGGTTGGAGCGAAATTTCTGATTATAACCTGCTCTATGGTATATCCCTATTCTAGTTCTCGTGTTCGACCTCTGCACTATTTATTAGTTACCCTCTAAGAGGGAAGGCCTCCTGCTATTGTTTTCATCATGTCTCTCTCATTGTGTCTCCCTGGTCATCGATTCCATGCCTAAATATTTCGGACCAGATGCTGACCTCAAGGTACAATCGGGTTGGCGGTACTAGGATAAAAATAAAAAAAATGCATTGAATATAAGTATATTCCATTAGCCCTCATGCCGAACCACTGTTCCGAACCGTCCAGTCCGCCCGTCCTGGAGATGGGACTGGACGGACTGCTGGTCGTAGCCCGTCTTTTTTCGAGTCCATGGAAGGACTAGGGCAGATGGAGGCAGGACCCTTTGGAGTTTTTTCCGTTACACTCCTCCGGCTCGTATGCTCAGAAACGTCAAGTTCATGATATCATTTGGCTCGTGCTTTATGATCCGGCAAATCATGTGTCATGTGCGTAAATTAATAAGCGAGGAAGAATATCCGGAACTGAGGAGAATCCCAGGCGTTCGGCTGCGAGTCAACTTCGGTTGCATCAGTTCTTTGAGACATCACTACAAGAGTTAGAGTAAAGACTCAGGGAAGTATTCGAAAGAAAAATAGGGCTCGTAGCAGAATGATTTGTTTAGTTTTGTTGCGAATTGTATCCCAGAAAGCGATGATATTGTATTGCTAAGAGAGAGAGAAGAAAAGAAAGAAAGCGTAAAACAACATGGAAAGACACACACGGAAATCATCCGACTGCGGAAAAGAGTACGCAGCACCACCACCCGGTACATGTTCTACGCGCATCTACTGTAACAAGTTTTATCTTAAGATTCGCAGCACTTGAAAATCTATTTAACAATCTTCTCTTTCTTGGGGGAATATTATTTACTATCTCGGTTACAGGGCATCACCATATATCACTCATACTTTGTCTGCAGTCTCGGCCATCATTGCTCAGCCCCGGCCGTTGACACCCCCGGCCGTCATTACCCATCCCCGGCCGCCCCCTGCGGTCTCCCTCATTTTTGTCGGCACGTGCCCGGCCGTCTTTCCAAATACCTGCTCTCTGTGTCCCCCCCCGCAATCCTTGCTTACACCCCACCGTCTTCTGATCCCTCCTATAGCCCCTTGCGCAATCCTGGCCGTCCTCCCATCTCCCCTGCCGCCGGCCTAAACAGCCGTTATCACATGCCTCACTATACTAAGAAAGGCCTAGCGTGTAGGGCCTGGCGGTCCCCCGAGTAATTTGCCCTACACCGGACCACGGCTAGCGGCCCCGTCCCGTCCCGCCCCGTCCCGTCCTCTTGGCATTATCCCCACCGTCCCCCGTGGGGCCCCCGGACGGCTAGGAACACTGGCCTACTCTAGGTACACGCCATCTACTTTGCCGCACTCTCCCCCACTGTCAAGTCCCCCTTAACGGTCGGCATCGTTTCAAGCAGTTAGACGAACGTCTGCAGGTAAACGGGCCCTTAGGTGATAAGTTGCATTAATGGAAAAATTCTGGCCCCGGGAGACCAGAAATCCAGATTGAAGGAGTAGGCGTCTAGTGCCTGGTCTATGACTATGTCTGTGATAAAAAATCGCCAGTATGCAGTTCAATCCATTCATTAATTTGAGTCTCTTAAAAAAGAACTAGTGGTATCCTAAAGGCCCTGATTGCTTGTCTCAATTTATCCTTATACAATCTGAATAAAAGTTTTAGATATATGGACAATCACTCGGTTCAACTGCTCCAGTTTAATGGCATCATATAACGTCCCCCCCTTTTCCACCTTAACATGTCGATCAGCGCCCCTAATCCTTGTCTCGTCGCTCAAAGGTTTCCGATCTTTTTGACCCACCCCCAGTACAGTTGGAGGTCTTTGACGATGGCACGCAAGGTTGCGGACGGGGAGGATACCAACAGCTTTACGGAAGAGGCGGATATGGGCGGAAGAGAGCGGAGCTAAGAAAAGCGAAGGGGACTCTAGCTAGTTAGCAAAGTTTGAGTTTCGTGAAAAGTACTGTATGAGTGTGTGCTTTGGGGAACATGAAATATGAAATCAATTGCGATAGTAGGAGTCCAGTTCGGTGCGCTGATTTACCGGTTTATTGAATGAGTTGACTGCACTTTGGCAGCTCTTTGTTTCTCCGACTCGCATTACGTTTCTATCATATCAATTCTTTGTCTCCAGTCTGATCATACGTTCTCACTCGCGCCTATCCTTTGTCGTTCACTGGAGATATATTTACAACACAACCTCCCTCAGGCGATTAATGGCCAGTCTCTCTGTCCCAAAATGCACGAATCGAGGGATTATACTTTTTGAAAAGCCTAATCGGTCAATCTCTTTGTCCAGCGTTTTCGTGGGGTTCTAGGGGGGGGTTGAGGTGTTGTGTGGAAGGACAAAGGAATTATGGGAGAGTTTGTGATCGGCATGCTCTTTGATATGGGCAAGATACCGCGGAGTGCCAAATTAACGCGAACACTTGTACTTCGCAGCCAAGTACCCCAGCTTAATTCCAGCAATAATAATTCGGGCAACCTCAATAACAAAAAATCAAATACATTTGGCCTTGCTCCCAGAGTTAAAGGGTGCTGCTGTCATGGTGGGAAATTGGCCATATCATTTGGGTCTGGTGGCTACCGAGGGGAATACTCTCACCGATTTTCGAGTGCGGTACTTGGTTGCGAGGTACAAGTGTTCGCGTTAATTTTCACACCCCGCAGTATATAAGACTCTCGGCCCCTTTTCGTTTGTCCCTTGCCTCCGAAGAGAGAGAAAAACAACAAAACTCGCCCCAAGATGGCTACCTTCCAGACAAAACCACGCTCGGGCCAGCCCCTAGACCCACCGCACTACACTGAACTCATAAACCGCTACCTCGATTCGGGCCATTCAATCTACGGAACAACTGAAGATTTCACTTTCGCCCGCGGTACTCAGCTAGCAAACCACGAGCGTGCCATAGTGAGTCTTATGCGGGTCCCGTTCGCGCCCTACTTCGACACCAAGTTCATCCTCAAATGGTTCAGGACGGAGAATCTTGCTCAGGCGCCTGTCGAGCAGGCAGAGCTAGAGGCCGCCAGTCTGCACCAGGCTGCCGAAGCCTTCCGGCGCAACAACAACTTTTCCCGGGTGCCTAGGGTTTACGCCGTCCGGGCGAACCAGAATTTGATTGCACAGGAGTGCATTCCAGGGAGGGGGTTTCTCGACGGTTATCCGGAGTGGTGGCCAAAGGAGAGGATGATCAGGTTTATCAGGCAGATGGCGGTTGCCAGGCTCGCTCTCTTGTCACAAGTGGAGAATCAGCTTGGAGTTCCCCGGCATGCCCCGGATGGACGGAGAGTTGGGCCTTATTGCTCCGGTGTCTGGTGGGAGAAGGACAGGGTTTCTCTTCCCCCTCTCTTTCTTTGCTTTATTGATTACAATGTCCCAACCTGTTTTTGTTGGGTGGCCGCTGACAACCAGAGCAGCACAGATTCTGGAACCAGATCAACCGCGGCCCATTCCCTAACCGCCACGAATTGATACTGGCTTCCCTTCGCAGAGACCTATTAGTAACCAGATGGCAGAGAGATACGAATGTCAAACTCCCCGCCGAGTCGCACTTCCACAGATGGGAAGATGTGATATCCTACCTAGAAACTACAATCCGAAACATCGACCAGGTTCCCCGCCCAACCAACCAGGAGTTTTTTTCCCTGAACCACGGCGACCTCCGAGAGGGCTTTAACGTAATGATGCGCGGTAGTAAGCTGGTCGGGTTCATAGACTGGGAGGCAGCGGGGTACGACCCTCTTCCCGTATGCCTCATGGACTTGACCGACAGGACGGACTACAATCCTAGAGAGTGGCGGGCACACGCCGGTCCCAATGGTGAAAACTTCCACGTGCTGCCCTACCGTTTGGAGGCGGACAACATGGAACGGCGTTTGGAAAACCTTGCGAGATATGGCGCCGAACGGAAGCCATTCCCAGATTGGGAGCTAATCGAGAACAACGGCGGACCGCTTGGTGAGGAGGACTTTTACGGGGATGATTACCCCGAGGACATCAGCTCCGGCGACGACGAGAGCATCATAGACGCAGCAGAAATGCACTGTGACTCGGACGCAGAGGCTGAAGAATCATGCGTGCTCCCCGAGGACCCTGAGAGCCGGCACCCTGAGGAGCGGCTGAGAAGGGGCCTCTCCCCATACGCGCTCCGGGAGTATTGGTACTATGAGTCTGTATACGCCCTAATGAGGGAGTTCATTCACCACCAGCGCGGGGCGGGCTTGGGGCCAAACGGGGAGTGGGGGAGGCTACCGGAAGCATATTCGATGCCTCTAGCCGAGTGGGAGGATCCGCTGTATTGGAGGGTTACACAACGCCTCTTCGTGGGCCAACACATTCAAATTATCGATGAAGATAGGGCGGATGTGGAGCCTCGACGTGCTAAGGGGCCTAGAGCGAAAAAATCCAAGACACAACCACGACAGCGCAGGGCACCTACTCTCATGGATGGCTGGCGCGACACCGCCGCTGCCGGAACAGAAATCCCCCACGAGTCCCCGGAATCGAGTGGCGACAGCTGGGCCAAAGACAGGCTCCCCCGACGCATTAGGCCAAGACCGCTTCGAAAGCCTCGGAGAGTCGGCCCTAATCCCGACCCCATTCCCGTATCTACCCTCCGGAAGGAACAAGCATTGAAGGGAGCGAAGCAGCGGGGGAAGGGAGATCCCCCGCCGGTGAAGCCCCCGCCGGCTGGTGCTCGTGTGAGGGGTGTGAGAGATAGGATTGCCGCGAAGGTTATGGAGAAGCTGAGGGTTAGGCTAGGCCCTGGGGCGGATGTTCTGTAGTGCGTGAGGGAGGACATGTACCCCCTGGATCAGCTTACTAGTCAGGGAATGCTTACCATACCTATTTTGCTTGGATTTCGGGTCTCTTCTTTTCCTTCCTTCCTTCTTTCTTACCTCCATTTTATTGTCCCCTTTTACCATTCTTGGATTTCTTAATGTTAGGATACGGTCAGTGTGATAGTTTTACCCGATAGCTGGGGGGATAATTTACCTTATTTCAGCCGTCTTCCTTCAGGAAACTTTCCTTCCAGCAAGTGTTTTCCCGGATTCTCTCGGTAAACCCTACTTTCCGGGATGACTACAATCGAACAGAGCTAGGGCAAGAAGGGCCAGCGAATGATAACCCGTGATCCCTTGAAATCATTCTATTGCATGTGCGCTATCGCCGTTTAAGGTATCGTAGCTAGAGAGCACGGCTCCTGTTTTCCGCCTCTCGGCACCTTCAATTCTGCAACCCCCGCCTATCTGTGAACTATTACGTTACCAGCATACTTGGAAACAAAGATCTTCGGCAGGAACAGTATTCCCAATATGCTTCTACTTGGATATCTCTTCCCAACCTCAGACCGAACCATGTCAATGAGCGACGCACTGAAAGCGCACATCTCTCCTGTATGTAAGCACCCTCACCTACTGCACTGATTCCAGAGGCCTGGAGCGTCCCGCTAGCTAACAAAAATAGTTTCAAGTCACTATCCACACAAAGCACCGAACACCACTCAACCCCGCCTACTCCCCCATCCCCCACCCTACCATCACTCTCCCAACACCCCTTCACAGTCCTCTCCCAAGCCTCAACAACCCCCCCCCCCTCCAACGCTGAACGGACAATTCTCCCATTCTCCACAAAACCATTGCACCCCGCCTCATCGATCAAATCCCCCTTACGTCCAATCACGAAAACTTTTCCCTTTCTCCCCCCCCCTCCTCCCGCTCCATTCTAATGCTCCACAACCCCCCACCATTTCTCTCTGACATTCCTCCAACTCTGCACGTCGTCGACGGCGTAAATAATAACATGTCGGTCGGTATCCCCGCGGGCGAGGAATACGCTGCGCAAGCGCTCGAGGTCGTCGGATCCGCCCAGATCCAGGATTGTCAAAGCGTTTTGGGGGTGGCTGGGAAGAGTGGTGGTGTAGACCTCTCCTAGGGTCGGGTGTGCTCGCCCGAGAAGACGTTGCTGGTTTGGCGGGTTATGAAGTTGGTTTTGCCCGTTGAAGGGGAGCCGAGGAGGAGGAGTATTGTTAGGTTTTTCTTTAGTGTGGTGTGTG
>Ga0307507_10005490_pt1 | contig 20752 bp, 7 predicted proteins | sample 7_EM_MG_FD_207223 | JGI IMG/M metagenome (GOLD analysis project Ga0307507, IMG submission 207223) | Populus trichocarpa ectomycorrhiza microbial communities from riparian zone in the Pacific Northwest, United States - 7_EM | ecosystem: Host-associated > Plants > Roots > Unclassified | place...
ACTAAGCTAAGGAGAAGAAAAGAAGGGGGTCGCCAGGACTATAGTAAACATATATAAAAGGGCAGCCGCCAAGGCGCTAGCGGTAAGCGAGCCAATCGTAGGTTGGCAGAATATGGCAGCAGCATGGTAGAATTTGGCAGGTAACGCGCTCTAGCACCGTCATAAGTATTATACCAGATACTAGAGCCGCAGGAGTATCTATAGTAGGAGAACCTTAAGTTTAAGCTCTTTAGCAGCTTAATAGCTCTATTTAGATTGACTAATTAACGGCAGGCTAATATACAATTCGTTTTAGTAAGGGTACTGCAATCTCTCTTAGCACAATTAAGGTTAAAACCCCCTTAGGGTATATTACTTTCTATATTATTCCCGCGAACACTGTTACGGCGCTGGTGGAAAACGGTGGATTGTGGCGGACAATCGCAGACAGTTCCTTACTGTTTTAGACAGTCGCAGTCCACGTGACCAGACGATTGTATAAAACCTTAAGCGGCGCTACCCTTCCTTTCCTTTTCTTTCTCTAGCTTTGGATCCTTGTTTATAGACTACCAATTATATAGGCTTGCGCGTCCCTTTTGCCGTGCTCGTGCCTTAATTAACTAAGTTGCTAATATTATCTAAAGCTCTTTATTACTCTTTCTTCCTAAGAAGGAACTTAAATATATCTATCTATAAGACCATGAACAGGACAAGGACATAGAATAGGACCTTAAGGATATTACCAGGACTATAAGGACAGGACAGACCCAAGAATTAAAAGAACACGAACAGAACGCGAAACCTAAAAATAGGACACGCACGGACTAGAACCCCTAGAAAATAAACAAATACTAAAAATTACCTAAAACCCTTACCACTATGCTAAGAAATACAGCAGCTGGTAAAGCTGCTGCAGGACCTGCAAATACCTCCGATAGTAAAATAGTCGCCGTCTCGACCCCCTAGGAAGAGCTTGCAGCAGCCAATGCCGAAATTGAACGGCTTTGAGAGCTGCTTGAAACCAGGGACACCCCTGCACCTAGTAAGGAGTTATTAGACACCTAGAGACTTGCTATAGTCCTTAAGGCCCTAGCCTAACGTATAGCATTAGCTTCGTCGCGGTCCGCAAAGGTTGCAGACCCCCTATTACTTACAGACGGAACTGACCCTATATTTAATAACTGGAAGCTTCAATTGCAGGATAAGCTTAAAGTTAATACGGACCACTTCCCCACTACTTAAGCTAAGATGGCCTATGTCTTCGGCCGTACCGGCGGAGACGCATAGACGCACCTACGTCCGCGATACGCCTAGGACTTGGCAGATCCCTTCCTCTCTAGAGACGAGATGATTAACCACTTATCTTCTATCTACAAGGACCCCTTTAAGGTACAGAACGCCCGCCTTAATTATAAAGCTCTTAATATAAAGACGACGGAGACCTTTTCAGCCTTTTAGACCTGCTTTCTGTACCTAGCTAGCTAGGCCTAAATTCCCCATAAAGACCTAATGCTAGACCTCTTTAATAAGCTTACCCTAGACCTATAGCGCGCGGTACTACCAGTTTTTACTACTATATAGACGCTGAAAGTACTTACGGACTACTGCCTATCTATTAACTAAGGCCTCCGTCAAATTAAGGCACGAGCTAAGTGGTATAAGGCTAGAAACTCTCCAAACTAAACTGCAAGCACTATATAAATGGCCTGTAACACTTTGGCACGATCTGCAACTCCTACGGCACCAGCCGTATAGCCTGCCGTTAATTCAGTAGCTAGTCCTGCTGCGGGTCCGGCGTATACTTGGCCTATATACAACAACCCCTGTAAATAGGCCTTTAGTAATTAAGGAGCTTGCTTCTTATACGGCTAGAAAGACCACTTTGCAAAGGATTGCCAGATAAAGGCAAAAACGGGCAAGGTTCTGTTAATTTAGGAGGATAGTATAGAGCCAGAAAAAGAGGAACCCTAGAGAAAGACTCCTCTCTAGGGTTAAAAGGAATTGATATATTACATGTTAATCTGAGTTGGCTAGTTGGTGGAAGAAGCTGCACTATCCCTTATACTTTATTTTGTAATGGATATTAAGTTTTAACCTCCGCTTTAGCTAACTCTAGAGTAAATGCCTTTACCTTAATAGATACCTAGTGCGCTGTAAAGCTAGCTGAGTTTTTAAATGCGCCTCTTAAAGAACTGCCTAAACCAGTCCCTATTCGCGGGTATAATGGACGGATAGGACTACCTATTATAACTATCTTACGGATCTACCTCTGTGTTGATAGATAAAGGTAGTATAACGTCCCCTTTTTTATTACAGACCTAGGAAGCCATGATATGATCTTAGGAAGAAAATAGCTAGCCTATTTAGGCTTATAGCTTGATATATGGAGTAGATGGCTTATTTAGCCTAAATCTCTACCCCTAACCCCTTCCTTTATAAAAGAAATTAGTATTATAATGGAGAACCTTGTATAGCCCTAGATCGATACTATTTACTAGGCCGATGCTATGCGTAGGGACTAGGCCTTTAAGAAAGATATATAGCTTAATCTGTAATGGATTTGTATACTATACCGCCCCTAGACTACCTATGTTACGCTACCTACACTAGAGATCTAGGAAATTAGTAGTAACCTAGCTAAGTCCCCTACGGAGAACTTAGGCCCTATGCAGCTATAAAGGAAGGCTAGGAATACCAGACGCTATACTAAACTAATAGACTGGAAGGATAACTTATAGAAAATGGAATGTGAGCTGAGGAAGACTATAAACCCTATGCCGTAAAATACGGCCTAATAAAAGTTTATAAAAAAACCTATAGACCTTCCCCTAGTTAATATCTGCTGTATTGGCGCCGTAGGATTCTACTAGAACTTAGTTTAACCTAATACCGTTGCCTTTACCACCAGCTTATATAAAATTGATTGAATAATTAAGGAAAAGGAAAGCGAGCTTAGTGGATAGAAAAGTGAGCTTATGGATAAGGAGCTAGTAGAATAGAAACTGCCCTATTAACACTAGAAATTTAAGGATGTATTCTCTAAGGCAGTGTCTAATATACTCCTACCTTACTGACTGTACGACTATAAGATTGAGATTGAGCCAGATAAGGAAGACACCCTTAGTTATAGCCCCCTTTATCAGCAGTCTACTGCCGAATTGTAGGCTATAAAGTAGTACCTTATTGATAACCTAAATAAGGGCTTTATTGAGCCTAGTTAAGCCCCTTTTAACTTGCCTATTCTCTTTGCCAAAAAGCTAAATGGAGGACTTTGTTTCTGCATTAACTACCGTAAACTTAATAATATAACCCGCAAGGACCGCTATCCACTGCCCTTACTTAAGGAGACTTTAGCCCAAATAAGTAGAGCTAAGATCTTTACTAAGCTTAATATCTGTTAGGCTTTTTACCAAATTAGGATGGACCCTGGATTAAAAGATCTTACTATATTTTAGACCTGTTACGGAATATATAAATATAAAGTACTTCCTTTTGGACTGATTAACGGACCGGCTACGTACTAGCGGTATATAAATGATGTACTCTTTGACTACCTTAATAACTTCTATACGGCCTACCTAGATAATATTATAATTTACTCTAAGAACGAGCTGGAATATGAGGAGCACGTCCATAAAGTCCTATAACGGCTCCATAAGGCTGGCCTCCAGGCTGATATTAAGAAGTTGGAATTTGGTGTTAAGCGTATAAAGTACCTAGGTTTTATTATTAGTATAGACGGAGTTAAGGCTGACCTAGAGAAAACGGCCGTAATTAACCAGTGGGCACCCCTATGGACCGTAAAGGGGGTATAATCATTTTTAGGCTTTTGTAACTTCTACTAACACTTTATTAAGAACTACAGCAGGATTGCCTGGCCTCTTAACTGTCTTACTAGGAAAGACCAGCCCTTCTATTTTGACGCTATATGTACGCAGGCCTTTAATGAGCTTAAAAAATGGCTAGTATTGGCTCCCCTACTTGCCCACTTTAACCTGGAATGGCCCTTGATGCTAGAAACTGATGCCTTAGATAGCATAATAGCTGGTATTTTTTCCTAGAAGTAACTGGACGGAGAATGGCACCCTATTGCATACTATTTAAAGACTATAATAGATGCTGAGCTAAACTACTACATCTATAATAAAGAAATGCTGGCTATTATCTCTAGCTTTTAGCACTGGCGTGTATAGCTAGAGGGGACCCCTAAGCCTATTAAGGTAGTTTCGGATTATAAGGCCCTAGAATACTTTATAACAACCAAGGCCCTTACGGCCCAGTAGGCATGTTAGGTGGATATCCTATCTTAGTTTAACTTCTTAATTATATATAGACTAGGCGCTATAAACCGTACGGATGCTCTTATAAGGCGCGAACAAGACCTAGGTAACCAGACGGCTGCGAAGATCTTATTATAGACTTAGACACTACTATGACCAGAGCACCTTAACCCCTAGATATAGGCAGAACTAAGTACAGACTCCTTAGGCGCCAAGATATATCTTATTAACCCTTTAGGACTTGACTTAATTAATAAATTGCTATAGATAAACTGTACGGCCCCTTCTCTACAGGAGTACCGTGAAAAGGTAAAGAATATTACCAGCCTATGGTCCCTTAAAAATGGATTACTTAAGTATTAGGAACGGCTAGTAGTAGTAGAGGAATAGAACTTATGGACTTAACTTATTACTGAAGTATATACCTAGGTCTCTATAGCCTACCCTAGAAAAAATAAGACCCGCAGGATTATTGGCGACCGCTATTACTGGCCCAGAATGGTTATGGATATTAACCGCTATATACGGAACTGTAACGACTGCCGTAGGTCTATAATTCTGTGAGATAAGACCCTAGGGCTATTAAAACCACTTCTGATACTAGAACGCCCCTGGTAGTATATCTCTATGGACTTCTATGAGCTACCTACGGACCGCGACGGATATGATATGGTTATAATTCTAGTTAACTGCTTTAGTAAGCGCCTATTCTTAATCCCCTGTTACAAGGATATTGATGCTAAAGAGGTGGCCTGACTATATATCCATTATGTCTACCGAATTTACGGACTACTAGATACTATTGTATCTGATTAAGGGCCGTAGTTTATATTGGCCTTCTGGAATAAGTTTACCCAGATCCTAGGTATTAGGTTAAAGCTTTCTATAGTATACCACCCCCAGATAAACGGTTAGACGGAGATTGTAAATTAATACTTAGACCAGAGACTCTGGCCCTTTATTAACTACTTTTAGGACAACTAGGGCGAACTGCTACCCTTAATAGACTACGCCCAGGTGACCCTACCCTATAACTCTATAGTATTTGCACCTATTTAGCTAGAAATGGGATATTTACCCTATACTAGCTTTAACTGGAATAGACCAGAAGGCCTATAGACCATACGCGAAAAACTGTCTTATAAGGAAGCCTAGCAATACGCTAAACGCCTAGAAAAAGCCTGGGTGGTAGCCTATATAAATCTAGAAAAGGCCCAGAGATCGATGGAATAGTAGGCAAACAAGCATAGGCGCGAGCCTGACTTCACTGTAGGCGATAAGGTCTAGGTTACAATAAAGAACTAGAAGACGGAACGGCCTAGCTGTAAGCTGGACTATAAGATGGTAGGACTATATAAGATCCTTAATAAAGAAGGCAACTTGTATAAGGTTAAGCTCCCAGACTTAATTAAAGTCCACCCTGTTTTCTTACCAGATAAGCTACGGAAAGCTGCAAATAACTTACTACCTGGACAAAAGAATGAGCCTCCACTGCCGATTTAAGTTAATGGCGACGATGAATGGGAAGTTAATGAAATACTAGCCTATAAACTAGTACGAGAAACGCTAAAATACCGTGTCTAATGGAAAGGTTACGATCTAGACCCAACCTAGTACCCTGCCTAGAACTTTATAGGTTGCCCCTAAAAGCTTAAAGAATTCTATAACTAATACCCTAATAAGCCAGGACTCCTGAAGTATCTAGACAAGTGGATGGAGTGCTAGTATAGCGAAGATAATAAGCTACCTGTTAAGCATAAAGATAAGAATACCCTACGGATATAATACGGACATACAAAGCCTAAGGGCAGGCTTTTTTGGAGGGGGGGGTAATGTTATGGCGCTAGTGGAAAACGGTGGATTGTGGCGGACAATCGTAGATAGTTCCTTACTATTTCAGACAGTCGCAGTCCACGTGACTAGACGATCGTATAAAACCTTGAGCGGCGCTACCCTTCCTTTCCTTTCCTTTCTCTAGCTTTGGATCCTCGTTTATAGACTACCAATTGTACAGGCTTGCGCGTCCCTCTTGCCGTGCTCGTGCCTCGATTGACTGAGTCGCTAACAAACACCCCGTTTCTATTTTACATTAGAGATATGGATAAATTAGGCGTTAAACTTAATAACCTTAAGAATATGCTTATTTAGGGAGATAATCGGGTGCCTATTGTGCGCAAATAGGGTTACCCCTAGTTGCTCCTTTATTAACTAGAAAAGAGCGTTGCTTAGAGCCACTTAACTAAGTTAAAGCTATATTAACTATACTATTATTTTAGCCACCTATCTGTTTACTAATTGCTTAGGGTTCTTTAGTAAGCAGGCTATAAAGTTAAGGTTAAGGCAATTAAGCATCTTATAAAGTACTACTATTACTGCTAAATAAACCAGAAGTCCCCTAGCTGATTCAAGTTTACCCTTAAAGATAACTATAACTTTAACTTCTGTATTATTGTTAATGTTATATATCTTAGCGGCAAGCTAGTACTCTAAGTTGTTAACTTCTCAACCTTCTTCTAAGCCGCATGTTTTTTAAAGGATATGTTAGCTAGGAACGCATAGAATACCCTTTAATTATGCTAAATTAATGTTTACTAAGAACCCCCTAACCAAATTGTCTATAATATAGGAAAGAACTTCTTATCTATAAAGTTTTAATAATAGATAAAGGCAATAGCAATTAAGGTTAAGGAAGTCCCTATTAAGGTATATAATAGTGTTGGAAAAGTAAAGCGATATTATACGCTATTACGCCGCGTATATAAGATTATCTCTTTAGAACTAGAGGATGTTAGTAAAGAACTTACCTTATAAATAGCTGTTAAAGCTATTAATAATTCCGCTAGCCTAGATAGACTTATACCTATATTGCTAGTCTTTAGCGCCTACCCTTAAATAACTAATAATTCTCCACTATCTCCCTCTACCGTGCAATGGGCTAAGGCTATTTACAAAGCAATAAAGGAGGTCCGATGTCTCTACGCCACACGCCAGGTCAACGACGCACTAGGAATAAGAAATGGCCTAAACACCTTAACTACGCTCAATCTGCCACTCCAGTCTAAGGTACGCGTATGGCGTAAAAAGGGAGGATAGTTAGGCCCATATTAACTTATTACAATTAATGGTTAAACTTGCACTATTTAAATGCCTTATAGACCCACTTAATTCCGTTTAACTGTTATTAAGCCTTACTATAAAGATAACAGTTTTAAGCCTTTACAGAATGCTCTAGAAGATGCCCTAAAGGAGAACCACAATTAATATACTCTAGAAGGCGACTATAATTCTAATATAATTATAGTAGATACGCTGCAACCATGACACGGTAGAGGCCGCCCGAAGGGATTATAAAATCGCCAACATCTTATTAATTTTAAAGAGCAATTTATTGCTGCCATTAAGAATAGAGTTAAGTTATTAATAGCTTTTATAACAGCTAAGGAGAAGGCTGACTTTAAGCTCGCAAAACAGCTCTAAAAGGAAGGTCATATTATAACCCCAGAAGCTCCTTTCCAAGCATCCAATAAGTAGGAGATTAATAGTCTTATTACAAGAGGAGTTTTTAAATTTAAGAAGTATAACCCTACTAAGTTTAATAAAGTTTGCATCTTTAAGTTAAGAATGGTTAATAAAATTAAGGGCAAAGCTATTAACACCCTATTTAAGAAATTAAGGCTTGTTATCTAAGGTTATAATAATAATAGTAAGGAGGTAATTCTTATGCAATCTCCCACAATTTAACAAGCTAGTTAGTGGGTTATTCTTACACTAGCTCCCTCCTTAATAAAGAATAAAATAGCGGTCTATTTATAAGATATTACTTAGGCCTATACCCAATTAGAGACGCACCTTTAGCGCTTAATATTAGTATACCTTCTAGAGTAAATTCGCCACTAATATCCCAAAGATACGATTATGGTTGTGCTTAAGCCATTATATGGAATTACAGAGGCAGGAACTCATTAGTGGGCTACCTATAGCAAGCACCACAAAGAGAAGCTTTTAATAACTACTTCTATATTTAACCCATGCTTCCTTATTACAACCACGGGAACTTTATTTGGAATTATTGGCATGCAAACCAATAATATAATTATCTTAGGAGATGACCAATTCTTAGCTCTTAAAGAAGATAAGCTAGTAAAGGCAAATCTTATAGTAAAGCTAAAGGAAAAGCTTAATTTAACAACACTATTACTTTTTAATAGATGCATCCTCTCCCTAAATAAGGATTCTATTGCTTTGCGCTAGAAAGATTAAGGCAAGAAGATTAATATTATTAACATTAATTCTCCAAAGCAAGGATATGTGGAGTAACGCGCTTGCGGAGCTTATATTACTTCTGTTACGGCACTGATACAGACCCTAGTCAGGGGCTCCTCGCTTAGAGCCTTGGCCCATGTATATAGACGTGTCCTTTCCTCGACCTTCTTCCAGTCCTCGTCTTGGAATTCTCGTTCACTGGCTACCAATAGATTCTGTTCTTTTGACTGAGCCTTCACATTATTCCAAGACCAACATCAATTCTACCTTGCACGAGCGCGCAGAAGCTTGCTAGAGGCAAGTCAAGTAGCAATACGTTCGCTGCAGCCTGGAAGAACCGACTGACCGACCGACTGACCGACCGGAGCTATTCCTAGACGATCAAAATAAAGATATAGAAAGATACGCCTACAGCTTACACATAGTGCAGCACATCATGTCCAATCTTGCGTGATTATCTACGTACTACCCGAACGTGCCGACGTGCCTACGGAAGGACCGACCCAACAACGACCATGCTAATACGCCTACGGAAGGACAATTTTTTTTAACTGATACTAAGCTACGCAAGCTACGAAGAACGACCTCGGCTGAGACTGGGCTATAAGCCGCGATGAACGACCCCGATTGATACTGAGCTGTGTAAGCTTTGGTGAACGATAAGGAAAGACTAACGCTGGCACTATACTGCCACCAACCGAACTAAACCCGACCAAATAATCGTGCCGATGTGCCTGCGATCTACCAACCAGCTGATAGACCGAGACCTATACTCGACCTACTATTGCCAACCAACGCTAGCACCGTACTGCCACCGAACCAGACAACGATTGTGCTGATATGCCTGCGATCTACCGACTAGCTAATAGACCGAGACCTATACTTGACCTACTATTGCCAACCGACGCTAGCACCGTACTGCCACCGAACCAGACAACGATTGTGCTGATATGCCTGCGATCCACCGACTAACTAATAGACCGAGACCTATATTCGACCTACTATCACGACTAGACGACCGTGCCGTTATGCCTGCGGTTACAAGACCTACGGACTACCTGACGAGACAATGCTTACCCCAAATTTTTTTTTTTTCCTAACCTTCGTTCTTACGACCCTACCGACCCCGGGGGGCCCCCGCGGGGGGGATTTAACTAACGGCTTGGGGCAAAGCCTTTTTAAAAGTGGGGAAAGAGAGCTAGGGGATAATAGAGTTCTAGGAGGAACGACAAAGAACGAAAGGCCCCTAGCGATACGTAGTACTAGCCCAGGCCGGGCTATATAGCAGCAGAACTGCAGGACTGCATATACGTATCAACCTCCTAACGTTAGGACTGGCGCCATACGGCCCGAATTTTTTTTCCCAACTACTTGCTGCTCTGCCTGCAGCTACCTAGTTGACCCTTACTGCTCTGCCCGCAGTAACAATTTGGAACAGATCTAATGCTAGGAAGGACAACGTGGCTTTCTTGACGGGGAGGACAACTACAAAGCCTAAGGGCAGGCTTTACTAAAGGGGGGGATGATGTTACGGCACTGATACAGACCCTAGTCAGGGGCTCCTCGCTTAGAGCCTTGGCCCATGTATATAGACGTGTCCTTTTCTCGACCTTCTTCCAGTCCTCGTCTTGGAATTCTCGTTCACTGGCTACCAATAGATTCTGTTCTTTTGACTAAGCCTTTACAACTTCTATCTGTTAACCTAAGGCTTTATTTAATCTCTTTGTTGCTGCTTAATACTAGGAACCAACTAAGGATAATATCCTTGCCCTAAATAAGCGTCTTTTCTGGCAAATAAACCATCTTGATTAGGGACTACTCTATATACCTATTAATCTTTCTACCGCTAAGCTCTTTATATTTATTAATAGATCGTTTATAAATAACAAAGATTTTAGCTCCCAGCTAGGATATAAAATTATTATCGCGAACGAATCTACTAGAGAGAATAACTTTATAATCTATGGCAATTTTATCTATTAGAGCTTAACTAAGAGTAAGCGCGTCACCTAAAGCGTTCTAGTATTAGAGATATATAAAATAGTTAGCGGAGTTAACATGGCAATTACAATTAGAACTACCCTAAAGATAATTATAGATTAACTCAAACTCCCTATTATCCCTATAATCGTATGTACTAACTTATATTCCCTCTACAAGTGTTTAGTTAAGCTTGGTACCACAAAGGAGAAGCGCCTTATAATCGATATTATAGCACTTCGGTAATCCTATAAACAGCAAAAACTCTTTAAGATCCAATAAATTAATAGCCAAGACAACCCGGTAGATGTAATAATAAAGGTAAACCCAAATAAGGCTCTAGAAACGTTTATTAACACAAATACTCTATATATATAGGTTAAAGGTTGGGTTAAAAGGGAGTAGGAGTATAATAATCTATAGACCCTAATTCTAACCAGCCAATCAGGATTTTCTATCCCTAGGATTGTGACGGCTTGCATAAATGCCTCTGAACCGAAGCTTGTGGATTGCTATCTAATAAAGATACTAAGTTAAGGAGAAGAAAAGAAGGGGGTCGCTAGGACCATAGTAAACATATATGAAAGGGCAGCCGCCAAGGCGCTAGCGGTAAGCGAGCCAATCGTAGGTTGGCAGAATATGGCAGCAGCATGGCAGAATTTGGCAGGTGACGCGCTCTAGCACCGTTATATCACCCCCCCCTTCTGAAAAAGCCTGCCCTTAGGCGTTATCCAAGCTCCCTATTGTCGTCCAAATTGTTATAATTATCTAACCCTTCTTCCTAGCATTTAATCCAGTTGTCTAATTTACGTGGTGGTTTAGGGAGATTAGGGTAGGCTAGGTGGAAATCTCGTAGCTTATGGGGGGAGTACTTAAAATTAGATACAGGGTACTACTTTAAGTCGTCGTCATGGCCTACCTAGCTTACATGGTATTTTAAGACATTACGGACCTTTTTTACTGCTAGGATTTCTTTAACTTCCCATTCTTCGTCCTTAGCAATCTGGATTAGTGGTAGGGGGTTATTATACTATCCAGGTAGTGGATCATCCGCAGCCTTTTATAGCCGGTCTGGGGAGAAAATAGGGTGGATCCTTATTAACTCTAGTAGCTTAACCTTAAAAAAGTGTCCTACCTTTTAAAGAGTCTCGTATAGGCCAGCCATTTGGTAGTTTAACTTACAGCTTAGCCTCTAGGTTTTCTAGTTCTTTGTTAACACCTATACCTTATCTCCTACTTAGAAGTCTTCCTCGCGATAATGTTGGTTTACATTAGACTCCTTTTTTTCTTGCGCCTTTCTTATAATTGTTTAAGCAGTCTTCTAGGCTCTATATATTCTCTTAGCAAATACCTAGGCCTCCTTATGGCTGAGGCGTTCGCGGGCTGTAGCGGGTTTAGTAGGCCTATCCCAATTAAAGGACGTTTGTGGTGTATACCCGTAGAGTAGTTCAAATGGGGACATCCCTATACTATCATAAGGGAGTGTAAGCTGCGCGTAGTCTATTATAGGTAGTAATTCCAACCAGTTGTCCTAATAGTAGTCTATAAAGGGCCGTAGTTGCTGGTCAAGGTACTAGTTTATAATCTTAGTTTAGCCGTTAGTCTAAGGGTGGAATGTAGTAGAAAGCTTAATCTTAATCCTAAGAATATGGTAAAGTTTATTCCAGAAATCTAATATAAACTAGGGGCCATAGTCAGAGATAATTAATTTAGGGGCGCCGTAGAATCGATAGATATTGTTAATATAGAGGCGGGCCATATCCTTTATAGTTGTGGTCTTAAAACAAGGGAGGGAGATAGATTGCTTGTATAGTCGGTTAACCACTACAAAGGCTACATCGTGGCCGTGGGCGTCCTTTAGAAATAACTTAAAGTCCATAGTAATATATTACCAAGGGTGTTCTGGAACTAGTAGTGGTTATAGCTACCCAGGAGTTCAATCCCTAGGGGCATTTACGCGTCTATAGGCGTGGCAGTTTCTAACAAATTGATCTATATTGGATAGAAGTCCTTATTAGTAGTAACAGGGCGCTAGTAGTTAGTGGGTCTTATTGCAACCAAGGTATACCATAGAGACTTAACAGTGGGCTTCGCGGATTAACTCTATCTATAGGTTATTAATATCTGGAACTATAAGCCGTCCTTGGTATAGAAGCAGTCCTTCTTCTATTTCCAAATTAGGGTCCTCCTTCGCGGCTTAGTTGCGGAGGGCTTTTAGGGAGTTAGCTGTGCGGTTTATAGTTAGGATGCGGTTAACTAGCCCTATTAGTTTATCCAAGACTGCTCCCTCTAGGGGTGCTAGCTTATTCTATTTGGAGTTTAGTTCTTTAAGAATTTGTAGGTCAAGCTATTTGGGATAGAGGAGAGCGCGCGTCTAATATTAGGTCTTTAGCTTATCCTAGGGTCCTACGTCTTATTCCCTTCGGGTTAGTGTATTAGCTTTAGTGTTTTGCTTGCCAGAACGATATATAATTGTAAAGAAGAATTTAGAGAGTATTTTAGCCCAGTAGGCTTATCGTCTAGTAAGCTGCTTTATAGTTATAAAGTACTCTAGGGCTTTATAATCCGTATATATCTTAATCCGGGAGTTCGTGCCTTTAAGCTCTGCGCGCTATTAGGATAGCAATTGGATAATAGCTAGTATTTCTTTATTGTATACTTTATAGTTACACTTGGCTGGGTCCATTATTTTCAAGAAGAAGGTAATAGGGTACCATTCGCCGTCTAAATATAACTGTAATAGGATTCCCGCTATAACTCCATTAGAAGCGTCCGTCTCTAGCATTAATTTAAGGTCCGGGTTATAGTAATAAAGAATTGGAGAAGAGATAAGCCAATCTTTTAACTCTCCGAAGGCTTCTATATAGTCATTATTAAAGACAAAAGGCGTGTCTTTCTGGGTAAGTTATATAAGAGGCGTTGCCACAACTCCGTAGTTACGGATAAATCGGTAATAGAAATTATAAAAACCCAGGAAGGACTAGATCCCCTTTATAGTATAAGGGGGCTTCCAGTTGCGGATTGCGTTAACCTTCTTAGGGTTGACTTCAATCCCATCTATACTCACTATAAACCTAAGGTACTTTATGCGTTTTACCCCAAATTCACATTTTTTAATATCAACTTGTAAACCTGCATTCTGTAATCTCTCTAGGACCTTCTTAACGTGAACTTGGTGCTCAAGTTTGTTATCTAAGTATATAAGGATGTCGTCTAGGTATGCCGTATAGAATTTGTTAAGGTAATTAAAAAGAACGTCATTTATATACCTTTAGTACGTAGCCGGTCCATTTATTAGTCCAAAAGGAAGAACTTTGCATTTATAGGACCTGTAATGGGTACAGAACGTTATTAAATCTTTAGATGCAGGGTCTATCCTAATTTAGTAGAAAGCTTGGCGGATATCAAGTTTAGTAAAGATCTTTGCCCGGCTTAGACATGCGAGGGTTTTATTAATTAACAGAATAGAATACTAATCCTTTTAAATAATAGCATTTAGCTTCTGATAGTTGATACAAAAACAGAGGCCTCTACTAGGCTTTTTTATAAATAGGATAGGGGAAGCAAAAGGGGCTTAACTTGGCTTAATAAACCCTTTATCTAGGTTATCAATCAAGTACTACTTTGTTGCTTTTAGCTTATCTATTAATTATTAGTAGAGGGGGCTATAGCCTAGCAAGTTATTGGCTTCTAATTAAATCTTGTGATTATACGTCTAGTGAGGGGGTAACTTGTCCAAAGCCGCCCTTAAGAACGCGTCCTTGTACTTAGCATAGATAGTAGAAAGAAGACGTTTAACTAGTTCCTTATTAGTTTCCTTAATTAGCTTTTCTTCCCTCTCATTAATAATCCGGTCAATCTTATATAGGCTTATTATAAAGACCTCATTTTCCTTCCGGTATATATTGAAGTGGAACGCTATAGCGCTAATTACGGCGATGTCTACTGCAGGGGGGTTATAGGATAATGGGGGCGTACGTGACCTTAGGGCCCTCTAGGGTATTGGTGTTGTTATTACTCCTTTTAGCTCCTGTCGCATCTTTTGGAGGTTATCCCTTATATCTTATTAGTATGTTTTTTTCCATACCGGTCGGATCTACGCGATTTGGACGCCGTTTATATCACTATCTGTCCCGCTTCTATATGTAGAGTCCTCCTTAAACGTAGCGCTTTGGGAGAGTATCTTTATTGGTATAGAGTTCTTTCTAGCTTTGTAGCGGGCGTCTTCTTAGGCGAAGGCTAGGTTACGGGCCCGGACATCCTGCTAATATATAGGGTCAGACTTCGCGGCTAGTGTCTTATGGTCGGTTCGGATTTCTCTAATAAAGGAGGGTAATTTTGGTCTATCCTCTGGCCAGACAAACTGTCTTTGTTGTACGTTTAGCTAAATATTAAAGTAGGACATCTATTTTCGGTTAAGGATTATATCGTGGGACCCTAGGTCTAAGATGTAGAAAGGGATGCCGTATTAATGTTATCTATTAAGGGAGATATGTAACTTTAGGATATAGGTAACCGGCTTACCGGCTTAGCCATTATAGCCTTTTACCTGGACAGGCTTCTCTAGTAGGGTGGCTTTTACATTTAGAAACTTGGCAACGTTAATCGCATAGGCAGTATTTATAAAGGCAAAGCCATTTGCTCTAGTGTTAATAAGGGCAGTTAAGTTAACTCTATATCTATTTTAAGATACTGTACATGGAACTATAAAGTGTTTTCCACCTATTAACTAACTTAGATTAATCTCTTTAAGATTAATAGGATACCCTAGGGGGGAGTCTTTCCCTAGGGTTCTTCTTTTCCCAACTTATTGGACGTTTCTCCTTCCTCTATCTCCTTAATATCCCCTAGTTCTAGGTAAGATGAGGTAAAGTGACCCTCCTTATTGCAGTTGTAGCACGTGGCCGAGGCGGGGTTGATTAGGGTATTACAACAAGTACTAGTTAAGGGCATAGTATATAGCTAGTCGGGCGAGGCTTGCCGGTGTGTAATTATAACCGCTTTTAGTGCAAGAGTAGACGTAGCTTGTCTTCCTGCTCTAGCTTCTATAGGTGTGGCTAGCGAGTTGTAATTACTATGTGGTCGCTTCTACCAATTAGGGCGGGTGTTAATCCGCTTTAATTCTGCGTCTAAAGATAGGCAACGAGCTACGAGTTTTTCGTGGGTTAGTAGGTTATTTAAGGTTATAGCAATCTTCTCTTATAGCTGGATTGTTAGCTTATTGTACAAGTCTAAATGGTAGTTCTTAAGGGGAACCTGGCCTTCTCCTGCAAGGTATAGGAATTAAGTCTGGAATTTGGTAAAGGGTTGGTTTAGTTTTATTATTAGGCAATTATAGTTGTACCAGGCATCCCGTACTTTGTTTAGGTTAACATAGATGGTAGCTAGGTGCCGTATTATCTTGTTAACAGATATAAATTAGACAGGGGAATTGTCCTCAAACTTGGCTTAAAGGTGCCGTTGGGCATCCCCTATAGTTTGACTAAAGAGGTAGAGCATTTTAGCTTCTTTAGAAAGGAAATGGTTATGGTTAACACAGAGCTTTTCTTGTACTTAAATCCTCTAATTCTTAAAGGTAGGGTCTATCCCATTGGACAGTAGTTGGGGGTTAGGGAGCTTAATAGACTTTAATTATTTTATTATCGTGTCCGTACTCCCTGGTGTATTACATTCAGTTAAGTGAATAGGACGACTAGGACTTCTAGAAGGGGGGGCTAAGCTTTATAGGGCTGCGAGGCTGTCCAGGATCTCTTATAGGGTCTCCTGTGTGCTTTAAGCTTGGAGACGGTCGGCTTTTTAATTGGCCGTTAGGGCACGAATCTGTTTGTATACGTCTATACTATTATTATTATCCTCAATTTCGGATCCTAATTGAATCTTGTGTTCTTCTTGGGTTGGGGTAGCTCTTTTAGATAAGCTTGCTTTAGGTGCCATTGTTGGCTTCCTAGGGTTTATTGGAATTGTATAATTCGGTTTTAATTCCGGGGGTACAGGTCCAATCCTATCTAGTTTATAGGGTGGGATATTATTGAGGCCTTCCTAGGCAATATAGAGTTGTTTTGGTGTCTGAGTATAGCGCGTTGACGCGTTATTGCAGATAAAGTTTCTTGTGGGGTGGGATATTATTAAGGCCTTCCTAGGCAGTGTATAGAGAGCTTAGTATAATGTGACGGCTCGCATAAATGCCTCTGAACCGAAGCTTGTGGATTGCTATCTAATAAAGATACTAAGCTAAGGAGAAGAAAAGAAGGGGGTCGCCAGGACCATAGTAAACATATATAAAAGGGCAGCCGCCAAGGCGCTAGCGGTAAGCGAGCCAATTGTAGGTTGGCAGAATATGGCAGCAGCATAGTAGAATTTGGTAGGTGACGCGCTCTAGCACCGTTACAAGGATAGAAAATTGCTATTAGCTCGCTTATAACTAGCGCCTTAGCAGCCCTAATATAATATACGCCCATAACTCCAAGTAAGAAAGCACCACGTGCTAAGATGCAAATTTTAGGACAGCGAGACTTATATTACAATGGTAATAGTAAGTAAGGAGGATTGATATTTATTATACTAGCCAAGCAGTATTTGTATATAGATAGCAACTATAAAAGAAGAGTTGCTAGTGTTAGGAATAAGGCAAGCGGTCGTTATATAACGCCGCAGTATTAGCGTGGTAAGGAGTCTTAAGCTCCTCGCCCTTTCTTATTCTAAATATATTAAGCTTTTAACCAACATCACTGTAACCTACTTAAGTAGCCGTTATTGGTGAGTCACCCTGTGTGACCAACAGTTATGGATATAGTAGTTCAGCTTGGCATCTATTATAGTCTTTAAATAGTATGTAATAGGGTGCCATTCTCCGTCCAGTTGCTTTTAGGAAAAAATACTAGCTATTGTACTGTCTAAGGCATCAGTTTCTAGCATTAAGGGCCATTCTAGGTTAAAGTGGGCAAGTAGGGGAGCTAATACCAGCCGCTTTTTAAGCTCATTAAAGGCCTGCATATATATGGCGTTAAAGTGGAATGGCTGGTCTTTCCTAGTAAGGCGGTTAAGAGGCCGGGTAATCCTGCTATAGTTCTTAATAAAGCGTTAGTAGAAGTTACAGAAACCTAAAAATAATTATACCCCCTTTATGGTCCATGGGGGTGTCCACTAGTTAATTATAGCCGTTTTCTCTGGGTCGGCCTTAATTTTGTTTATACTGATAATAAAACCTAGGTACTTTATACGCTTAACACTAAATTCCGACTTTTTAATATCGGCCTAGAGACCTGCCTCGCGGAGCCATTATAGGACTTTATAGACGTGCTCCTTATATTCCAGCTCGTTCTTAGAGTAAATTATAATATCATCTAGGTAGGCCGTACAGAAGTTATTAAGGTAGTTAAAGAGTACATCGTTTATGTACCGCTGGTACGTAGCTAGTCCGTTAGTTAGTCCAAAAGGAAGTACCTTATATTTATATATTCCGTAATAGGTTTAAAATATAGTAAGCTCCTTAGACCTAGGGTTTATCCTAATTTAGTAAAAGGCCTAGTGGATATTAAGCTTTATAAAGACCCTGGCTCTACTCATTTGGGCAAGAGTCTCATTAAGTAAGGGTAGTGGATAGCAGTCCTTACAGGTCATATTATTTAGCTTATAGTAGTTAATGCAGAAGCGCAGTCCTCTATTTGGTTTTTTGGCAAAGAGAATAGGCGAGTTAAAAGGGGCTTGGCTAGGCTTAATAAAGCCCTTATTAAGGTTGTTAATAAGGTACTACTTTATGGCCTATAATTCAGCAATAGACTGTAGGTAGAGAGGGCTAAAGCTAAGGGTGCTTCCCTTGCCTTAATCAATCTTAATCTTGTAGTTATACGGTTGGTAAGGCGGAAGTATATCTAACACTGCCTTAGAGAATACGTCCTTGAATTTCCAGTGTTAATTAGGCAGTTTTTGTTCTACTAGTTCCTTATCTGTAAGCTTGCTTTTCTGTCCGCTAAGCTCGCTTTTCTTTTCCTTAAGCATTCGATCAATTTCGTATAGGCTAGTTATAAAGGCAACGGTATTAGGCTGAACTAAGTTCCGATAGAATCCTACAGCGCTAATGCAGCAGATATTAACTAGTAGGAGGTCCGTAGGTTTCTTTACGGACGCTTGTTAGGCCGTATCTTGCGGTATAAGGTATATAGTCTTCCTTAGCTTATGTTCCATTTTCCATAAGTTATCCTTCCTGTCTATTAGCTTAGTATGGCGTCCAATATCCCTAGTTTTCCTTTAGGGCTACATAGGGCCTAGGTTCTCTGTGGGGGGCTTAGCTAGGTTACTACTAACTTCCTAAGTCTCTAGTACGGATGGCGTAATATACACAGTCTAGGGGCGGCGTAGTATACAGATCTGTTAAGGATTAAGATATATATCCTTCTTAAAGGCCTAGTCTCTGCGCATAGCATCGGCCTAGTAAATAGTATTAATCTGGGGCTATATAAGGTTTTCCATTATAATGCTGATTTCTTTTATAAAGGGAGGGGTCGGGGGTAGGGTTTTAGGCCAAATAAGCCGTCTATTCCGTATATTGAGCTGTAAGCCTAAATAGGCTAGCCATTTTCTCCCTATAATTATATTGTGGCTCCCAAGGTCCATAATAAGAAAGGGGACGTTATACTACCTTTGTCTGTTAATGCGGAGGTAAATCCGCAAGATAGTTATAATAGGTGGCCCTATTCGTCCGTTATACCCGCGAATAGGAATTGGTTTAGGCAGTTCTTTAAGGGGTGCATTTAAAAAGTCAGCCAGCTTTACAGCACACTAAGTATCTATTAAGGCAAAGGCATTTGCTCCAGAGTTAGCTAAAGCAGAGGTTAAAACTTGATATCTATTGCGGAATAAGGTATAAGGGATAGTGCAGCTTTTTTTACTAACTAGCCGACCTAGATTAATATATAATATGTTAATCCCTTTTAACCCTAGAGAGGAGTCTTTTTCTAAGGTTCCTCTTTTTCTAACTTTATACTGTCCTCCTAAATTAATAGAACTTTACCTGTTTTTACCTTTATCTAGCAATTCTTTGCAAAGTGGTCTTTCTGGCCGTATAAGAAGCAAGCTCCTTAATTACTAAGGGCCTGTTTATAGGGGTTGTTATACGTAGGCTAAGTATACGCCAGACCCGTAGTAGAACTAGCTATACGGCTAGCTGCTAAATTAACGGCGGGCTATACGGCTGGTGCTATAGGAGTTATAGATTATGCTAGGGTGTTACGGGCCGTTTATAAAGTGCTTATAGTCTAGTTTAGAGAGTTTCTAGCTTTATACCACTTAGATCGTGCCTTAATTCAATAAAGGCCTTAGTTAATAGCTAGGCAGTAGTCCGTAAGTACCTTTAGCATCTATACAGTAGTAAAAACTGGCAGTACGACGCGCTGTAGGTCTAGGGTAAGCTTGTTAAAGAGGTCTGGCATTAGGTCTTTATGGGGAATTTAGGCTTAGCTGGCTAAGTGCAAAAAGCGGGTCTAAAAGGCTAAAAAGGTCTCCATTATCTTCATGTTAAGAGCTTTATAATTAAGGCGGGCGTTCTATGTCTTAAAGGGGTCCTTATAAATAGAAGACAGGTGGTTAACCATCTCTTCTTTAGAGAGGAAGGGGTCTGCCAAGTCCTAGGCGTATTGCGGACGTAGATACGTCTATACATCCCCACCAGTACGGCCGAAGACGTAGGCCATTTTAGCTTAGGTAGTAGGGAAGTGGTCCGCATTAACTTTAAGCTTATCTTGCAGTTAAAGCTTTTAATTGTTAAATGTAGGGTCAGTTCCGTCTATAAGTAATAGGGGGTCCGCAACCTTTACAGACCGCAACAATGCTAATACTGTACGTTAGGCTAGGGTCTTAAGGACTATAACAAGTCTCTAGGTGTTTAATGACTCCTTACTAGGTATAGGGGTGTCTCTAGTTTTAAGCAGCTCTTAAAGCCGTTTAATTTTGGCATTAGCTGCTGCAAGCTCTTCCTAGGGGTTTAAAACGGCGACTGTTTTACTATTAAAGGTATTTACGGGTCCTGTAGCGGCTTTGCCAGCTACTGTATTTCTTAGCATGGTAGTAGGGGTATTAGGTAATTTCTAATGTTTGTTTATTTTCTAGGGGCTCTGGTCTATATATATCCTATTCTTAGGTTTCGCGTTCTATTTGTGTTCTTTTAGTTCTTAGGGGTCTGTCCTGTCCTTATAGTCCTAGTGATGTCCTTAGGGTCCTATTCTGTGTCCTTTATAGATATATTTAAGTTCCTT
>Ga0307507_10005491_pt1 | contig 20747 bp, 7 predicted proteins | sample 7_EM_MG_FD_207223 | JGI IMG/M metagenome (GOLD analysis project Ga0307507, IMG submission 207223) | Populus trichocarpa ectomycorrhiza microbial communities from riparian zone in the Pacific Northwest, United States - 7_EM | ecosystem: Host-associated > Plants > Roots > Unclassified | place...
ACACAGCATTGAATTTAGGTGATCTCACCATACAAATTGTATGACTACCACGCATACTACGCTTGCAACGCTTATATCTGCCTTCTATGCCTAAAAGGATTCCTAAATGGCAGCTCCATCAAATTTTGGTAGCTTTTCTATTTGATTGGACGGTTAAATGTATTGCGGCAGCTACAAAGTTACACCTTTTAACTATATACCGTATCCAGCTTAACTTGGACCTCTATGGAGAGCCATATCCCCCCCTAAATCTTAGAATTGGGCAGCTAAGTGATATACAAGCAGAACATAAGCAAGTTCGTGATATATAACATTATAGTGTTAGGTGTACTAATTACATATATAGGCGCTTCTTGCCTATCTAGAGGATCGCCCTACTGCCTACCTTAATAAGATGGCCTGGTTCCTATAGGATGATTGCAATATTGTAGTATTAATATTGTTAATATGGAGGGCTCTTAAGCGTAATAGGTGGAGTAGGAAGGTTGTATAGCGCAGAGCATAGGAGCAATCTAAGGATCTTTGTGCTGCCTAGAAGGGATGCCAATGCATATAGGACTCTAATCGCCTTATATTTATTAACGAGTCAGGCGCCAATAAGAGGACTAGTTATAGGAAGTTTGGTTAAAGCCCTACAAACCTTCCTGTAATTAATATAGTATCAATTAAGCGCTTAGAACGGTGGAGTATTTTACCTATATATTTACTTAACGGCTTCCTCCCTAGGACTCTTATATGGCAAGGCTTAATTACTTCTAAAATATTTAATACCTGGATTAAGTCTTCTATTTTGCTATAATGTATACCCAGTTATACAGTCTTGGTATTAGATAACGCCTCAATACATAAGAGTTAGGTAAGAGAGTAATTATATATATATTATAACTATATAACCTAACTAGGTATAGGAATTTGTGGAGCTCTGCGCTGCCGCTAATATCTCTATTGAGTATCTTCCTCTATACTGCCTAGAGTTTAACCCAATTAAGCTTTCCTTTCATAACTTAAAGGCATGGATTTAACTGAATGTTTACTTAATTTAGGACTATAAAAGCTTTGGTACATTCCTATAATTTGGATTATAGTGTATAGGAATCCGTCGCTTAGCTTAAGGACACTTTTAATAGGCTAGCTACCTAGTAGAAAACTAGTTAGAAGTGCGATCTTTTAGATTTAGGTGGTGCCCTTATAGAAATTAAAAACTTACTGTCCCTTTTGGTTTTCTTAAAAGGTCTTAAGCTTACGCCTTAATTAAGGCAGGAGGCCTGCTGCAAGGCTTAACTTATCTACCTATGCCTACTTGGATATTCCTAAGCGGAGCGCCTCTAAGTCATAGAAGTTATTAATAAGTGTATTAAGAACAGTCTTAAGCTCTGCTATAAGCTTTGGAGTTGCCTAGCTAGGTTGCCTTTTTACCTAATTAAAGAATTCGCGAAGCCTCTCCTTAGAATCTAAGTTGCTATTAATAGGGCTAGTTGGCGGCGCTACCGGCGTTGCCTATATAGTAGCTACTGGCGTTAGAGTTACCGGAGGCTGCTGAGGTGCTTATATAGGTGCCTAGTATAGATTCTGTTGCACTCCGGTAGTCATATAATAGGTAGGTGGTGGCCCTTGGGGGGGGTAGTTGGGTTGACCGTAGGGAGGATAATAGCCAAAATCGTCGGCTCCTGCTTGAAAATAGCCCCCCGGCCCATGCACCCGCCAACCCCCCCCTCTACTACCACCACTACTACTACCTCCCGTGGCCCCATTCTTGGTTGAAAGGCGTACGGCAAGTGGCGCAGGAGGCTCCTCTTTAGAAGCCTTGCTGTCCTTAATTTGCTTACCCCAGGCCTTTAATGCGAAGTGGTTAACTGGGTAATGGAAACGGGGCAGCTCTGTATTCCCATTTACCTAATAAGTGCCTCCATTATTCAAATAGATTTTTAATTGGTAGGGCTATTGGAAGGCTACTAAAGGAGCTAGATTTCCTGTAAGAACTTCTAATAAAATATTATTGGGTAGAGAAAGGCGCTAGGTAATAGTAGCACTTAATCTACCCTTCTTTTTAGGTGTACTGGATATAGCTCCAGCCTTAAGAATATTTAATAGAAGTATATTTGCTGGTAAGGCTCTCTGGAGCGCCTTAACACCAAGGGCGTAGGGAGAGGCGTATGTTAATGTAGTTTCCGGTATAGGCTTTTCAGTTAATGTAACTACCACCTCTACGCGTAGCCCTTTCCTGCCCTCTACATACCACGTTCTTATAATCTAAAAAAGGTTATAGACGTGCCTGGTAGAGTAAATGTCTTGCGGTACCATATTGTGAGCTATAATGTGATTGTAGGAAGCTGTTGCCCTAATAGAGTACTTATCCTTAAAGGATCTACCTACTATATTGGCTTTGACCTTATTAATCCAGGAACTAATCTTACTAAGAAGCTCTCTACTGACTATGCGCTGCGTAGAAGTAGAAGTAAGATCTTCCTCTCCTACCCGAGCTTTCCAAATTGCCATATAGTATTGAAATACTACCTCAGGCTCCGAGGGAGCTGGCGAGCTTAAATATATCGTAAGAGCTTCCTCAGGTATATCCTTTCGTCTTAGCGGAGGCTTTAAAGCCTTTAAAGTCTTTACTGATTTGGTAGGCTTCTTCTTAGAGGTTAACTTTGGATTTAAACTCTTCTGGCTTAAACGCCTAGTAGGCTTCTGAGTACGCCGAGTCGACTTAGACGCCTTGGTAGCTTTAGCAACTTATGCAATTTTAACAGCTTCAAGAGCTTCAGTGGCTCCTCAACTTGGTTAAATAACACGCCCACTTGCTGTTCTAAAGCCTACTTCCTTATCTGGTGGCTCTTGAGGTGGCTGGTAAATATCTGGATTAACTAGGCCTGCGTCGTCTTTGTCTTTGTCGTCTTCGCCCTGATCTAAATCCTTATCTAACTCTTGGGCCTCCTCGTCCTCTTCCTTCTTCTTGTCCTCATCCTTGTCCTCGTCCTCTTCCTCCTCACCAGAACTAAGCGGTTGAAGTGGGCAACGAGCTAGAATAGTACGGAGGCCTACATGTAAAGGGGCAGTAGTATTACGCTTGGTCACCTAAGGAGACTCTGTAGATTAACTGGCAGCTCGTTTCCGAAGGCTATCGCGGTTTACCATTGCGCCTGCAACACCAGAAAATTGAGCTATATAAGCAATACAATGTAATACTTAAGCTTCATAAGTAATTAAAGAACAGCAAGCGTAGTATGCGTGGTAGTCATACAATTTGTATGGTGAGATCACCTAAATTCAATGCTGTGTGGGCGGGGCTCGCTTAATTTGATTTTCGCAATACTTTCGCAAAGCATAGTATTGAAACCCACGCTGTTACGGTTAAGGACATCTAGTCGCTTTAGGGCAAATCCTTAGCAGATTTAAGTGCTAGGTACTAGCAAAACTGTTAAGGACTAGCCCTAGAGCGACCTTATAGCCCTACGCCTCCCAATTATACGGTAGAAATTAGTTATCCTCTTACGTAACTGCGATAGATAGATTATATTATTAGGATCTATTAAAAGCAAATAGAGAAATTATATATTTTTAGTTATATATATAGCCTAAAGCTAGTATTAGGGGCTTGTATTAAGGGTATCTATAATATTAACAAAGTTAAATATATATAGAAGGAAGAGGTGTAGGTATAAAATCTAGATAAGATAATAGATAACCAGGTAGCTAAATAGGACAAATAGGTAGTAAGCAGGAAGGAGAGGTAGAACCGTGGCAATAATCTATTAATAAACAGCCCAGAGTATAACCGTTTTATCTTCCGACCCTGACGCAACCAGCTGGCTATCCGGTGAAAATGCCACTTCCCGAAAAACACCCGTATGGTCCTCAAACGTGCATCTCGCTGCGCCCGTCTTCGCGTCCCAGAGCCTAATAGTTTTGTCATTCGACCCGGATGCAACTAGCTGGCCGTCTGGCGAGAATGCCACCGTCCGAACCCAACCTGTGTGGCCTTCAAGCGTGTGCCGCGCTGCGCCTGTCTCCGCGTCCCAGAGCCTAATAGTTATATCAACCGACCCGGATGCAACTAGCTGGCCGTCTGGCGAGAATGCCACCGTCCGAAGCCGATCTGTATGGCCTTTAAGTGTGTGTCGTGCTGTGCCTGTTTTTATATCCCAGAGCCTAACAGTTGTATCACCCGACCCGGATGCAACTAGCTGACCGTCTGGCGAGAATGCCACCGTCCAAACCCGACCTGTGTGGCCCTCAAACGTGTGCCGCGCTGCACCTGTCTTCGCGTCCCAGAGCCTAATAGTTTCGTCTTCCGACCCGGATGTGACTAGCTGGCCGTCTGGCGAGAATGCCACCGCCTGAACCCAACCTATGTGGCCCTTAAGCGTGTGCCGCGCTGCACCTGTCTTCGCGTCCCAGAGCCTAATAGTTTTGTCATCCGACCCGGATGCAACTAGCTGGCCGTCTGGCGAGAATGCCACCGTCCGAACCCAATCTGTATGGCCCTTAAGCCTGTGTCGTGCTGCGCCTGTTTTTATATCCCAGAGCCTAACAGTTGTATCACCCGACCCGGACGCGACTAGTTGGCTGTCTGGCGAGAATGTTACCGCTGATACTACATCTGTATGGCCCTTAAATGTGTGGGGATTGGAGCTGGCGCCTGCGTCGACTAAATATTTGACGACTTGGTCGTGGCCATGACGCAGAGCGGCTTTCAACGCGCTGCCTAGATATTCTGCAGTTATATTAACAGGAGTGCCCGCCTTCAGCAGCAACTGAACGACCTCCAAGTATCCTTTCGAAGATGCCGCATGCAACGCGTCGCTGTATTGTTCATTGACTTTTGGTATTACCTTCAGCAAAGACGCAACAATCTCGGTGTCACCCGTTGTTGCTGCTGCAGGCAGGGGTAGTGTAGCTCGCTGACCAACGTGATCGAAGAGCGGAAGGTTAAAAATATCATATCTCACGATTCCTTGCTGGCCAATTGTAATGGATAGGAGAGAATAATGGCTATTGATAATAGACCATCCGTAGAGCTGAAAGATGTGAGTCCAGCGAGTGGTAACCCCGCTGCGGCCAGGGATAAATATCCCAAGACCGATCATCAGGAAGCGCTAAATTCTTGAATGATGACCAGTGGCGAGATGCAGGAGAAAGGTTTGGAGTCAGCAACATCCAGTTGGTTTTCGCGTAAGAAAGAAAACCTGTTTCTTTCGCCACAGCAGCGTTCCATGAAATGGGCTTGGGAAACCGGATAGGAACTGACTTATAACGTCTAGAACGGGTGATAAGGAGAGACTTAAAGATTCCTGGAGCAATTACAGAACCGATAGTAGATACGTAGCTCCTGGAGATCGGGAGAGTTTCGATAGATTTCCTGGAAGACTCTGCGTGATCAATAAGTTGTTTCACTGGTCTGTGCCTATACAAGTGAATAACGCAAAGTTCACCCAGCTCCACCTGTGCAATCCTATATGTAGATTCTGCCCCAAGGGGGAATAGGAATTGACGAACGGAATGATGTGCTAGAAGGACAAATTCCTCGGCGCCGTCCTTCTCCAGAAACGCCAAGTTTGCACAGCAGGCTATAATCTCTTCCTTATGAATAAGGTCCTGTCCTGATTCACCAGTGTCTGGATTCACCGCAAGCGCTTCTTGAAGCTGGATAACCTTGAAGGGTTCTAGGGAGACACATATCCATTTAAGAATACGGTCTGCTAGGAATTTCCGCTTACTATTCCGGTTTACTTTTACTAGGCATTGTTCGTATGTTTCGTTGAGGTCCTTTGGTAGCATTTTTAGGGTTTTATACACCACTTCGTCCGTTGAATCTTCTCCAGTGCAATCCTCCCATAACATCTTTATCTGGTACTGGGCCCATAGGAACCTAGAATAGTGAGTAAAATTAAAAGCTGTTTGACGGTTGTAGCTTACATTCCATCAGCTTTGTTTTGTATTTCGTTCCTAATATCATTAAGTACAGCTTCGTTGCTAGAAATTGAACGATCTTGTTGTCTTCTCTTAACCTCATTGTCCACGAAAGCTTCCAGATCTGCCTTGGTATCTTTAGCAGTGATCCAGATACGATTAGCACCAGGTATTCCTTGTAAGACATTGACCTCCTCGCGACAACATATAAATACCCTACATAAACGCGATTCGAGAAGCTGTCGGAGTCCCCATAGAACTTGTAGGGCTTCTTGTTGGCTACATTCATCGACTCCATCAACGAGAAATGTAGTGCCTATTGCCTCGACCATTTTGGTAAGGGGGATTAGTACCTCAACGATTAGTTCTTGGACATCAGGGCGACGTCTTTTAGGCCCGTAAAATTCTAGGATCCGAGTGATAACAGTGGACGAACAGGCTTTGTTACTTCGCTCCATGTACACAAGCAGTTGCTTCGTGTAGCTTTCAAACAGAGCACGTGCAGTAAGGTGTCGCCGCAACGAATAGTCGTATATAAACTGGAATACCGGTCTGTTGACACTCTGCGCGTTTTCAACGGTTGCTTCAATAACCGTTGTCCTTAGCAAACATTAGCAATATGTATAAGTAAGGAATGTGAGCTATACATTGTAATGCTTTTACCACAGCCAACTGCCCATGTAAGATATTAGTATTTGATCGAATCGGAGACAAACTTGTGTCTTAACTCACCTATACCAGAAAGCCACAAGCACTGTGGTCCTTTACCACCAAGCCAAGCCAAAAAATCGGAATGCTTTAGTATCCAACCGGTAGTATTCTCAAGTTTGCGATTCCTCCGCCACCTATAGGCTCTCTGATAATCATAATCCGATAACCGTTCAAACAGGTCATCTGCAGCAATCTCTACCAAAGTCATCTTAGTAGTTTATTATTAAGACGGTAGGAAGGAACTTACTGCTCTTGGAAAGGAGCGTCCGCCACTCAGGCCGTTCAATAATGTTTGGGAGGGTTAAGGGAGACATGAAGTCTATAGCTGGAAGTGCAATGTGCCCTGCATACAAGAAGCATATCAGCATGTATAAAACCAAATATGCTACCACGTACGAAGGGCCTTCTAATCCTCACTAACCATTCTTGCCTTCAATGGTCTCATCTATAGTGGGTGTGATCACCACCTCCGCCGGTGGTATGACCGACAAGAGTTCCTTCGCATACGCAGCCGCCGTACCTGCTGCATATGCCTGCCACTTCTTGTTCTTATGTGAGTCGGCGTAGTCGCAGATACCCCGAATTACAAGGCATGGGAAGCTGTTCATTAAGCCCGCCGCCTCCATCTCAAAGCAGAGAACGCCGCCGAACTCCGCGCTAACTCTGTTCCTCGTAGCGCCGTCTCTCATAACTTGATTACCTGAGGCTATCGTGCCATAGTGAACCACAATCTCTTGACTTCTACGCAGGTGCCGCTCTATCACCCTGTCTTTGCTGCATGAGTCGCATGTGGCTCCTCCCATATGGTCGTAGCTGGCTTCAAATAAGATATCAGATCCGGCATTATCGCATGCAAATACCGGCAGGTCAGTAAGACTGGAAATGTATTTAGAGAGCCTGCTTCTGCCTATCAAGTGGTTGGCTTGTATCTTTGAAACTGCGTTCAGCAGGATCGTCGGCGGAGTGTTAAGGGTGCCTATTCGCTCAATTCCGCTTGGAGTAGTCTTCCCACAGTCATATTGTACCACTCCGCCATGTGCCTTGTGCGGCCGGCTAATAACCACGTCCCCTAACCGTATGTCTGCCTCTGCGCTGGGAACGCCGCCACCGATGCCTACCATGAGACCGAATCGAATAGACTTGAAAGTTGACTTCATCTGGATAGCGACAGCAGCGGCGGAGTTCGTTCCCATTTGGCCTGCCGGTAGGCACGCGATAACAACGTTGTGCTCGCCGATTTGGCCGAGCGTGTATAAGTTGGTGTCATTGGCGTTTTGACCAAGGGGTTCATGTTCTTCATCGAGCATCACCCGCGCGGCAGCAAGCTCGACCGGGAGGGCACAAACCCATCCTACACCGTAATCTTCATGGCGAAACCTGCGCCTCGCCATCTAGTCGCATCCGTAGGAGGTGTGGTCGTAAAGGGCGTTAAGAGTGTAGCTCCGAGGTTTTCAATGGTCGCAGACCACCGTCGCAGTGACATTACCCCGCGGCAGGCAGCATGTCAGCGCTGCTTTGTCGCGTGGCTGAGCCTCACTGAACAGCTTTGCGAAGTGGCTGCTGGCCGACAGATGCATTCACCGCATGTTTTGGCCGCCTGGCTGTGGTTGGGCATGCACAGAGAGCTGTGCGTTGCGATAGGCCAAGGGGTGGGCGTGGCGGAATTTTGAAACGCCAAACGCCCCGTGCGCCTACCCAAGTTCGTATGAGGTATCGGAGGTCGGGGTTAAGCTTGGCGTAACCTCGGGTTACGCACGACCCCCTAAGGTCTGCGACATATCGTTCAAATATCACCCCCCCCCTTTGGTGGTGGCCCCTACTTTTTCGACGCGTCTTTAAGGCCTAGGTTAGTACTGGGTTAGTATGGAGGTCCTTGTCGCGCGCCATCGACCTTACCATTGCCTCGACAATCCCATTTTCCAACCCTCTACTATTCTCGTGCCCGCGCTGGCTCCTAGCTCACACAGGGCTTCTAATTTTATATAGAAAGGCCTGCTATAATTCTAATTCTATAATATAAAGCCCTCTTCTTCTCCTTCTCTATTAATATTTACGCGTTATTTACCTGTGCCGTACTTATACGTCTGCCCCCTTACCTCTTACGGATATAGAGTCTCTTAAGAATCTTCTTACCCTATAGTCCACTACAGAAGCCCCCCTAGCTTCCTCCCCCTATAGCCTCTAGAACGAATTTAAGGCCCAAACAGTATAGCTATAGGATATTCATAAGGCCTAGCGCTTAAAGAATACTATAAGGGCGTACAAGCTAAAGTAGAAAGAGTGGGAAGACTAGTGCGTAAGACTAGAAAGTAATATAAATAGCGCCTAGGTAACAGAAGATAAGCTTTACTTATTTTTAGAATAGTAAGTTATTAATTAAGAATTATAGGCCGCTGGCTATTAAAAACAGAAGTTAAAACGGAAAGAGATATAGAAAGATAGTAAGCGGGTAAAGAAGAGGCAGAAGATAACCATAGGAGGGCCACTAAGGGGAAAGGCAGCCATAGGGGAGGAAGCTATAAAGGAAGAGATATAGGATAAGGAGGCCCTAGACGCCTTATTTAATAAGATAGTCTAATACTTAGTTATAAATAGCTACGTCTCTGCTATTACTAAGCTTTACGCATAGTAGTCAGAAGGTAAGACCTTACAGCCACTACGGGGGGCAAAGCTCTTAGCAGTACTAGACAGCGTCCGCTATAATAAGGACCAGATTTAACGCGTTAACTTTATTAATTAAGGCCTATTTATAATTACTAGCGGCTATAACGTTAAAGGGCTTAAAAAGGTAATTACTTAGTGCTGGGAGATAGGCTCTAAAAAGCTAGGCTTAATTAAGTCTTACCTTTAAACTACGGCCGAGCATTTATTAGGTTTGTATATACCCTATTTAGCCTATATAGCTGCCGTTTTCTAACCCACTTAGGCCATACTACCGTTACCTAGGGTAAAAGTAGATAGGACATTTAGCTTACTAACCTTATCCTTATTAAACTAGAGAACGAAGGGCCTAAACTAGATAAGTTAGCGCCGTATATAATTATATTAATAATATAGGGAAAGCAGAATTAATACGGCAAGGTTAAGTATATAGGCTATATACGCAATACTAACCCTATCCTCTGCCCTCTCTCCGCAATAGCCTTCTACTTCTTTAACCGCTGGGGTAAGGATAGCGCTAAGAGCTTCCTATCCTTTTAGCAGCTAGAGGACTACTATGGCCTATATATCTTTCCTAGTAGCATTAAAGTACCGCAATAGCTATTAAGCTATTATACGCAGTTTAAATAGAATAAAAAGATATTCTAGGGGGTAGGGATTTACTTAAAGGAGAAGACCTATAGCGCCTGTAAGTAGAGCGTCCGGCATGCTAAGCTTAGCGGCGTTAAGGAGACCTAAATTAGACGGGCTGGACGCTAGAATATAGACGCAATAATAGGAGCCTACCTTAGCTATCTACCCTGTACGTTTATGCGGTCAATCGCCGGCTTCCTAAAGAAAGGAAAGGGCTACTTTCTTTCCCATACGCGAGAGGTGCCGGAGGAGGTACTCTACTTAAAGATATAGCCTAAGACTAATATCTAGCTAAAATGCATAGAGACCTACTACCTAGAGAGGGCTAATAATAAGGTTATATAGCTTAACCTTATAGGCTTAGGATTTCTACGCCTCCTTTACACGCTTAGGGTAATCCTATTATAGGACTTAGTAATCCTATATAAGCAGTTCCCGCTCTACCCTCTATAAAAGAACTCCCTTTTTGGCTGTGAGGAGTACCAGAGGTTTGCTATATAGATAGAAAGCTCACTAGCTAATATAGTTACGCCAAATAAGATAATAATGTGGAAATACTAGCCCGCTTATAAGGCCGTAGCTAAGCTAAGACACAAGGCCGCAATCTCTAAAATAAAGGGGGTTTAATTACGCGTACAGACGATCTTAGAACGCCTTAGTAAGATAGAAAGGTTATTAGCATTATTTACACCTATATAAATCTAGTAAGGGAAGACGGGTATCTAGATAGGGCCTATAGAGTCTATATATCCGTCTTTAGACGGCCCTATACTTATATCTATACCTATACCTATATCTGTACCTGTACCTGTATCTGTTCCTAAACACATTAACAGCCAGATTCTATCTTTAGATAAACCCTCTCCTATATATCTAACCCCTATAGAGATACTAAGGGGTTCTTAACTATCTACCACTGTAGAGCCTGTTTAGCTATCTATTATAACGTCTACTATACCCCCATAGCAGCTACTGCAAGCTTCTACTATACCCCTACTACAGCTGCTGTAGGCTAACGCTTAACCTCTTCTATTTATTCTTAACCTATAGGCGCCACTAAGAAAATATAAAATGCTTTAGGGTGGTAATTTAGTATTCCAGCTTTAGACTAAGTAGACTTTAGGGCTAGTAGGTGGGCCGTTAATTAAAGCTCTTAATTACTACTAGGGGGCGCGCTGGCGGGTTAATAGTAAGGCGATATTCTACAGCTATCGCTATAGGATAATTAAGGATGTTAGACAGTATATAGAAGACAGTATAGCAAAAGACAAAAGATAGGCTATTAACTAGCTAGAACAGCTACAAGGTCCACATTCTTTAGATTGGCTTTATAAAAATATCTAAATAGTTATTTTACTACAGTGACCAAGATACCTTAATATATAACTGCCTCTATATATAACTGCACTATAGTAACCGACCAAGACGCCTTAATATATAACTGTACTGCAGTAACCAAGACGTCTTAATATAGGACTACTAGTAACCGAGACATCTTAATATAGAACTGCACTATAGTGACTAAGACGTCTTAATATATAACTGCACTACAGTAACCAAAACGCCTCAATATAGGACTGCACTGCATTAACTGAGACGCCTTAATATAGGACTATACTACAGCAACTAAGACGTCTTAATATAGGACTATATTACAGTAACTAAGACGCCTTAATGTAGGAATAGAATGCGTTTAGGTGTTATAAATTTAGAGTAACATTACGCGACCGTCTAGAGGTACTAATTTAATATATATTATATACCTTTTCGCCTAAAATCGCGTGCGAAGGTACTTGGGGGCGGTTACTGCGCGACTAAATATAGGGTTTGGGCGCGTTATTAGCAGGGGTGGCCCTAACCTTGTATTAACCCAGGTCATAACCGCGCTAAATTAGCCCCCCTAATATGTGATAGGTATTGGAGGTTGGGGTTAAGCTTAGCGTAACCTTGGGTTATATATAACCCCCTAAGGTCTATAACATATCGTTTAAATATTATTTCTCCCCTTTAATGGTGGCCCCTACTTTTTTGACGCGTCTTTAAGGCCTAGGTTAGTACTGGGTTAGTATAGAGGTCCTTATTACACGCTATTAACCTTACTATTACCTTAACAATCCTATTTTCTAACCCTCTACTATTCTCGTGCCTGCGCTAGCTTTTAGCTTATGTAAGGCTTCTAATTTTATATAGAAAGGCCTGCTATAATTCTAATTTTATAATATAGAGCCCTCTTCTTCTCCTTCTCTATTAATATTTACGTGTTATTTACTTGTACCGCACTTATACGTCTACCCCCTTACCTCTTATAGATATAGAGTCTCTTAAGAATCTTCTTACCCTATAGTCTACTATAGAAGCCCCCCTAGCTTCCTCCCCCTATAGCCTCTAGAACGAATTTAAGGCCCAAACAGCACGGCTATAGGATATTTATAAGGCCCAGCGCTTAAAGAATACTATAAGGGCGTACAAGCTAAAGTAGAAAGAGTGGGAAGACTAATATATAAGACTAGAAAGCAATACAGACGGCGCCTAGGTAACGGAAGATAAGCTTTACTTATTTTTAAAACAGTAAGTTATTAATTAAGAATTATAGGCCGCTAGCTATTAAAAACGGAAGTTAAAACAAAAAGAGATATAGAAAGATAGTAAGCAGGCAAAGAAAAGGCAGAAGATAACTATAGGAGGGCCACTAAGGGGAAAGGCAGCCATAGGGGAGGAAGCTATAAAGGAAGAGATATAGGATAAGAAGGCCCTAGACGCCCTATTTAATAAAACGGTCTAATACTTAGTTATAAATAGCTACGTCTCCGCTATTACTAAGCTCTATATATAGTAGTCGGAAGGCAAGACCTTATAGCTACTACAGGGGGCGAAGCTTTTAGTAGTACTAGACAGCATCTGCTATAACAAGGACCGGATTTAACGTGTTAACTTTATTAATTAAGGCCTATTTATAATTACTGGCGGCTATAACGTTAAAGGGCTTAAAAAGGTAATTACTTAGTGCTAGGAGACAGGCTCTAAGAAGCTAGGCTTAATTAAGTCTTACCTTTAAACTACGGCTGAGCATTTATTAGGTTTATATATACCCTATTTAGTCTATATAGCTGCCGTTTTCTAACCTACTTAGGCCATACTACTATTACCTAGGGTAAAAGTAGATAGGATATTTAGCTTACTAACCTTATTCTTATTAAACTAGAGAACGAAGGGCCTAAACTAGATAAGTTAGCGCCGTATATAATTATGTTAATAATATAGGGGAAGTAGAATTAATATAGCAAGGTTAAGTATATAGGCTATATATGTAATACTAACCCTATTCTCTACCCTCTCTCTATAATAGCCTTCTACTTCTTTAACCGCTAGGGCAAGGATGGCGCTAAGAGCTTTCTATCCTTTTAGTAGCTAGAGGACTACTACGGCCTATACATCTTCCCTAGTAGCATTAAAGTACCGTAATAGCTATTAAGCTATTATACGCAGTTTAAATAGAATAAAAAGATGTTCTAGGGGGTAGGGATTTACTTAAAGGAGAAGACCTATAGTGCCTATAAGTAGAGCGTCTGGCATGTTAAGCTTAGCGGCGTTAAGGAGACCCAAATTAGATGGGCTGGACGCTAGAATATAAATACAATAATAGGAGCCTACCTCAGCTATCTACCCTATGCGTTTATGCGGTCAATCGCTGGCTTCCTAAAGGAAGGAAAGGGCTACTTTCTTCTTTATACACAAGAGGTACCAGAGGAGGTACTCTACTTAAAGATATGGCCTAAGACTAATATCTAGCTAAAATGCATAAAGACCTACCACCTAGAGAGGGCTAATAATAAGGTTATACAGCTTAACCTTATAGGCTTAGGATTTCTACGCCTCCTCTATATACTTAGGGTAATCCTATTACAGAACTTAGTAATTCTATATAAGCAGTTCCCGCTCTACCCTCTATAGAAGGACTCCCTCTTTAGCTGTAAGGAGTACCAGAGGTTTGCTATATAGGTAGAAAGCTTACTAGCTAATATAGTTACGCCAAACAAGATAATAATGCGGAAATACTGGCCCGCCTATAAGGCCGTAGCTAAACTAAGACACAAGGCCGCAATCTCTAAGATAAAAGGGGTTTAATTACGCGTATAAACGATCTTAGAACGCCTTAGTGAAATAAAAAGGTTATTAGCATTATTTACACCTATATAGATCTAGTAAGGGAAGACGGGTATCTGGATAGGGCCTATAGAGTCTATATATCCGTCTTTAGACGGCCCTATATCTATACCTATACCCGCACCTGTACTTGTACTTGTACCTATGTCTGTTCCTAAACGCGTTAACGGCTAGATTCTATTTTTAAATAAACCCTCTCCTATATATCTAACCCCTATAGAGATACTAAGGGGTCCTTAACTGTTTACCGCTGTAGAGCCTGCTTAGCTATCTACTATAATGTCTACTATACCCCTATAGCAGCTGCTGCAAGCTTCTACTATACCCCTACTACAGCTGCTGTAGGCTAACGCTTAACCTCTTCTATTTATTCTTAACCTGTAGGCGCTACTAAGAAAATATAAGATACTTTAGGGTAGTAATTTAGTATTCCAGCTTTAGACCAAGTAGACTTTAGGGCTAGTAAATAGGCTGTTAATTAAAGCTTTTAATCGCTACTAGGGGGCGCGCTAGCGGGTTAACGGCAAGGCGATATTCTACAGCTATCGCTATAGGATAATTAAGGATGTTAGATAGTATGTAGAAGACAATATAGTAAGAGACAAAAAATAGGCTGTTAACTAGCTAGAACAGCTATAAGGTCCGCGTTCTTTAAATTAGCTTTATAAGAATATTTAAATAGTTATTTTACTATAGTAACCAAGATACCTTAATATATAACTGCCTCTATATATAACTGCACTATAGTAACCGACTGAGACGCCTTAATATATAACTGCACTGCAGTAACCAAGATGTCTTAATATAGGACTACTGGTGACCAAGACATCTTAATATAGGACTGCACTATAGTGACTAAGACGTCTTAATATATAACTATACTACAGTAACCAAAACGCCTTAATATAGGACTGCACTGCATTAACTAAGACACCTTAATATAGGACTATACTACAGCAACTAAGACGTCTTAATATAGGACTATATTACAGTAACTAAGACGCTTTAATGTAGGAATAGAACGCGTTTAGGTGTTATAAATTTAGAGTAATATTACGCGACTATCTAGAGGTACTAATTTAACATATATTATATACCTTTTTGCCTAAAATCGCGTGCGAAGGTACTTAGGGGCGGTCGCTACGCGACTAAGTATAGGGTTTGGGCGCGTTATTAGCAGGGGTGGCCCTAACCTTGTATTAACCTGGGTTATAACCGCGCCAAATCAGCCCCCCTAATATGTGATAGGTATTGGAGGTTGGGGTTAAGCTTGGCGTAACCTTAGGTTACGCACGACCCCCTAAGGTCTGCGATATATCGTTCAAATATTACCCCCCCCCTTTGGTGGTGGCCCCTACTTTTTCAACGCGTCTTTAAGGCCTAGGTTAGTACTGGGTTAGTATAGAGGTCTTTATTACGCGCCATTGACCTTACTATTGCCTTAACAATCCTATTTTTTAACCCTCTACTATTCTTGTGCCCGCGCTGGCTCCTAGCTTACACAGGGCTTCTAATTTTATATAGAAAGGCCTACTATAATTCTAATTCTATAATATAAAGCCCTCTTCTTCTCCTTCTCTATTAATATTTACGCGTTATTTACCTATGCTGTACTTATACGTCTGCCCCCTTACCTCTTATGGATATAGAGTCTCTTAAGAATCTTCTTACCCTATAGTCTACTATAGAAGCCCCCCTAGCTTCCTCCCCCTATAGCCTCTAGAATGAATTTAAGGCCTAAATAGCACAGTTATAGGATATTTATAAGGCCTAGCGCTTAAAGAATACTATAAGGGCGTACAAGCCAAAGTAGAAAGAGTGGGAAGACTAGTGTGTAAGACTAGAAAGTAATACAAACAGTGCCTAGGTAACAGAAGATAAGCTTTATTTATTTTTAGAATAGTAAGTTATTAATTAAGAATTATAGGCCGCTGGCTATTAAAAACAGAAGTTAAAACGGAAAGAGATATAGAAAGATAGTAAACGGGTAAAGAAGAGGTAGAAGATAACTGTAGGAGGGCCACTAAGGGGAAAGGCAGCCACAGGGGAGGAAGCTATAAAGGAAGAGATATAGGATAAGGAGGCCCTAGACGCCCTATTTAATAAGACAGTCTAATATTTAGTTATAAATAGCTACGTCTCCGCTATTACTAAGCTCTACGTATAGCAGTTAGAAGGTAAGACCTTATAGCCACTATGGGGGGCAAAGCTCTTAGCAGTACTAGACAGCGTCCGCTATAATAAGAACCGGATTTAACGCGTTAACTTTATTAATTAAGGCCTATTTATAATTACTAGCGGCTATAACGTTAAAGGGCTTAAAAAGGTAATTACTTAGTGCTGGGAGATGGGCTCTAAAAAGCTAGGCTTAATTAAGTCTTACCTTTAAACTGCGGCCGAGCATTTATTAGGTTTGTATATACCCTATTTAGCCTATATAGCTGCCGTTTTCTAACCTACTTAGGCCATACTACTGTTACCTAGGGTAAAAGTAGATAGGACGTTTAGCTTACTAACTTTATCCTTATTAAACTAGAGAATGAAGGGCTTAAACTAGATAAGTTAGCGCCGTATATAATTATATTAATAATATAGGGAAAGCAGAATTAATACGGTAAGGTTAAGTATATAGGCTATATACGCAATACTAACCCTATCCTCTGCCCTCTCTCCGCAATAGCCTTCTACTTCTTTAACTGCTGGGGTAAGGATAGCGCTAAGAGCTTTTTATCCTTTTAGCAGCTAGAGGACTACTATGGCCTATATATCTTTCCTAGTAGTATTAAAGTACCGTAATAGCTATTAAGCTATTATACGCAGTTTAAATAGAATAAAAAGATGTTCTAGGGGGTAGGGATTTACTTAAAGGAGAAGACCTATAGCGCCCGTAAGTAGAGCGTCTAGCATGCTAAGCTTAGCGGCGTTAAGGAGACCCAAATTAGACGGGTTAGATGCTAGAATATAAACGTAATAATAGGAGCCTACCTTAGCTATCTACCCTATATATTTATGCGGTCAATCGCCAGCTTCCTAAAGGAAGGAAAGGGCTACTTTCTTCCCCATATATAAGAGGTGCCGGAGGAGGTACTTTACTTAAAGATATAGCCTAAGACTAATATCTAGCTAAAACGCATAGAGACCTACCACCTAGAGAGGGCTAATAATAAGGTTATATAGCTTGACCTTATAGGCTTAGGATTTCTACGCCTCCTCTATACGCTTAGGGTAATCCTATTATAGGACTTAGTAATTCTATATAAGCAGTTCCCGCTCTACCCTCTATAAAAGGACTCCCTTTTTGGCTGCGAGGAGTACCAGAGGTTTGCTATATAGATAGAAAGCTCACTAGCTAATATAGTTACGCTAAATAAGATAATAATGTGGAAATACTAGCCCGCCTATAAGGCCGTAGCTAAGCTAAGACATAAGGCCGCAATCTCTAAAATAAAGGGGGTTTAATTACGCGTATAGACGATCTTAGAACGCCTTAGTGAGATAAAAAGGTCATTAGTATTATTTACACCTATATAGATCTAGTAAGGGAAGACGGGTATCTAGATAGGGCCTATAGAGTCTATATATCCGTCTTTAGACGGCCCTGTATTTATACCTATACCTATACCTATACTTGTACCTGTACCTATGTCTGTTCCTAAACACATTAACGGCTAGATTCTATCTTTAGATAAACTCTCTCCTATATATCTAACCCCTATAGAGATATTAAGGGGTCCTTAACTATCTACCACTGTAGAGCCTGCTTAGCTATCTATTATAACGTCTACTATACCCCTATAGCAGCTACTGCAAGCTTCTACTATACCTCTACTATAGCTGCTGTAGGCTAACGCTTAACCTCTTCTATTTATTCTTAACCTGTAGGCGCCACCAAGAAAATATAAAATACTTTAGGGTGGTAATTTAGTATTCCAGCTCTAGACCAAGTAGACTTTAGGGCTAGTAGGTGGGCTGTTAATTAAAGCTCTTAATTACTACTAGGGGGCGCGCTGGCGGGTTAACAGCAAGGCGATATTCTATAGCTATCGCTATAGGATAATTAAGGATGTTAGACAGTACGTAGAAGACAGTACAGCAAAAGACAAAAGATAGGCTATTAACCAGCTAGAACAGCTACAAGGTCCATATTCTTTAGATTGGCTTTATAAAAATATCTAAATAGTTATTTTACTATAGTGACTAAGACACCTTAATATATAACTGCCTCTATATACAACTGCACTATAGTAACCGACTAAGACGCCTTAATATATAACTGTACTGTAGTAACTAAGACGTCTTAATATAGGACTACTAGTGACTAAGACATCTTAATATAGAACTGCACTGTAGTGACTAAGACGTCTTAATATATAACTATACTATAGTAACTAAAACGCCTTGATATAGGACTGCACTGCATTAACTAAGATGCCTTAATATAGGACTATACTACAGTAACTAAGACGTCTTAATATAGGACTATATTATAGTAACTAAGACGTTTTAATGTAGGAATAGAACGCGTTTAGGTGTTATAAATTTAGAGTAATATTACGCGACCGTCTAGAGGTACTAATTTAATATATATTATATACCTTTTCGCCTAAAATCGCGTGCGAAGGTACTTGGGGGCGGTCGCTACGCGACTAAATATAGGGTTCGGGTGTGTTATTAGTAGGGGTGGCCCTAACCTTGTATTAACCTAGGTTATAACCGCGCTAAATCAGCCCCCCTAATATATAATAGGTATTGGAGGTTAGGGTTAAGCTTAGCGTAACCTTAGGTTACGTATAACCCCCTAAGGTCTATAATATATTGTTTAAATATCACCCCCCCCCTTTAATGGTGGCCCCTACTTTTTTAACGCGTCTTTAAGGCCTAGGTTAGTACTGGGTTAGTATAGAGGTCCTTATTGCGCGCTATTAACCTTACTATTACCTTAACAATCCTATTTTCCAACCCTCTATTATTCTTATGCCCGCGCTAGCTTTTGGCTTACGCAAGGCTTCTAATTTTATATAGAAAGGCCTACTATAATTCTAATTTTATAATATAGAGCCCTCTTCTTCTCCTTCTCTATTAATATTTACGCGTTATTTACCTGTACTACACTTACGCGTCTACCCCCTTACCTCTTATAGATATAGAGTCTCTTAAGAATCTTCTTACCCTATAGTCTACTACAGAAGCCCCCTTAGCTTCCTCCCCCTATAGCCTCTAGAACAAATTTAAGGCCCAAATAGCACGGCTATAGGATATTTATAAGGCCCAGCGCTTAAAGAATACTATAAGGGCGTACAAGCTAAAGCAGAAAGAGTGGGAAGACTAATATATAAGACTAGAAAGCAATACAGACGGCGCCTAGGTAATAGAAGATAAGCTTTACTTATTTTTAAAACAGCAAGTTATTAATCAAGAATTATAGGCCGCTAGCTATTAAAAACGGAAGTTAAAACAAAAAGAGATATAGAAAGATAGTAAGCAGGCAAAGAAAAGGCAGAAGATAACCATAGGAGGGCCACTAAGGGGAAAGGCAGCCATAGGGGAGGAATCTATAAAGGAAGAGATATAGGATAAGAAGGCCCTAGACGCCCTATTTAATAAAATGGTCTAATACTTAGTTATAAATAGCTATATCTCCGCTATTACTAAGCTCTATATATAGCAGTCGGAAGGCAAGACCTTACAGCTACTACAGGGGGCGAAGCTCTTAGTAGTACTAGACAGCGTCTGCTATAATAAGGACCAGATTTAACGTGTTAACTTTATTAATTAAGGCCTATTTATAATTACTGGCGGCTATAATGTTAAAGGGCTTAAAAAGGTAATTACTTAGTGCTAGGAGATAGGCTCTAAGAAGCTAGGCTTAATTAAGTCTTACCTTTAAACTACGGCTGAGTATTTATTAGGTTTATATATACCCTATTCAGCCTATATAGCTGCCGTTTTCTAACCCACTTAGGCCATACTACTATTACCTAGGGTAAAAGTAGATAGGACGTTTAGCTTACTAACCTTATTTTTATTAAACTAGAGAACAAAGGGCCTAAACTAGATAAGTTAGCGCCGTATATAATTATGTTAATAATATAGGGGAAGCAGAATTAATACAGCAAGGTTAAGTATATAGGCTATATACACAATACTAACCCTATCCTCTACCCTTTTTCCGTAATAGCCTTCTACTTCTTTAACCACTAGGGTAAGGATGGCGCTAAGAGCTTCCCATCCTTTTAGCAGCTAGAGGACTACTATAGCCTATACATCTTCCCTAGTAGTATTAAAGTACCGCAATAGCTATTAAGCTATTATACGCAGTTTAAATAGAATAAAAAGATGTTCTAGGGGGTAGGGATTTACTTAAAGGAGAAGACCTATAGCGCCTATAAGTAGAGCGTCTGGTATGCTAAGCTTAGCGGCGTTAAGAAGACCCAAATTAGACGGGCTGGACGCTAGAATATAAATACAATAATAGGAGCCTACCTTAGCTATCTACCCTATGCGTTTATGCGGTCAATCGCCGGCTTCCCAAAGGAAGGAAAGGGCTACTTTCTTCCCCACATATAAGAGGTGCCAGAGGAGGTACTCTACTTAAAGATATAGCCTAAGACTAATATCTAGCTAAAACGCATAAAGACCTACCACCCAGAGAGGGCTAATAATAAGGT
>Ga0307507_10005492_pt1 | contig 20746 bp, 2 predicted proteins | sample 7_EM_MG_FD_207223 | JGI IMG/M metagenome (GOLD analysis project Ga0307507, IMG submission 207223) | Populus trichocarpa ectomycorrhiza microbial communities from riparian zone in the Pacific Northwest, United States - 7_EM | ecosystem: Host-associated > Plants > Roots > Unclassified | place...
ACACGATTGTGGAACAGGATAGATTGGTAAGAGAGACGAATCCTTAAGGAGGTGAGGCCTCAGGGATCGTGGAGACTATATACTACGGGCACGTGCCTCCGGCACGTGACCGGCGACCATCCGAGGGGCGTCCGGAGGTTGTCCTAAGGGCAACCCAAGGTGTCCGCAATAATATCCCTTACAAAATACTAATAAAAATTACATTAGATAGAGATTTAAGATTTATAGTAGTATTTTGGGAGGTATTCTTAGCAAAACAAGAGGTTTAAGCAGTAATATTGATTATATATTACCTATAAACAGATTGCTAAATAGAAAAACTAAACTAGACGTTAGAATAGTATTTAAGGCATTATATTAATTACGTATAGAATAATTAGGTATTGTTATTACTAGTTATATAGTTTATATATAATATAACACCATACAAAGGGCACGTTACCATTTAAGGCGATTTATAGATATAAGCTAAGAATATTACTATCGCTATAGTAAGTAAAGAGAATAAGTAGCACAGCTAAAAAAAGGATAAAGATACTAATAAATCTTTATATAGACCTTAAAGAAATAGCTACACTAGTATAAAAGAGAACAAAAATATACTATAATGCTAAGAGATTTAAGGGACCAGATCTTAAGGAGGGAGATAAAGTATGGCTACTATACAAAATTTTTAAAAGTTGATAACTAAGTAAGAAGTTGGACTATAGACTATAATTATTTAAGATCTTAGTAAAAATCTCGGAAGTTATATATAAGTTAAACCTACTAGAGAAGATAAGAATCTACCCTATATAGTATATTGCAATACTAGAGCTAGCATATAGGAATATTAAGCTACTAGTTTATAAAGCAGATATATATAGAGAATAAAAAGAAGACGAATAGTAAGTTTTAAAGATCGTTAGTTATAAAGATATAGACAATAAAATATAGTATAAGGTTAAGTGAATAGGCTATAAAGAGACTACTTAGGAACTACTAGGTAACCTAAATAACGCTATAAGAAAGGTATAGACGTATTAGAGGAAATTAGGTTATGTAATATTTATAAAGAAAGATTACTAAAAAAATAAGTTACCTAAGGGGGACCTAAGAGGATTAACTACTAAGGTATTTAAAGTTGATTCCTTCTCTGTTAGAGATAAATCCTTTTTAACCTTCTCTTGCTTAAGTTTATAAAGGCCTTATTTAATAAGACACTACTCCTTTAAGCGAACTTTTTTACAACCCTTTTTAAGATAGGTTAACCGAGCGTAAGCAGCCCGTTAAGCCTTGAACACTTACTACTCTTTAGTATAAATACGCTCCCTATTATTATAGAGCTTTTACACCTTAGCCAAAGCCTAAGTTAGCTTACTATTAAGATATTCAGCTTTAGATTAAATACGAGACCCTATAATAAATTAGAAACGGTATTAGACGCCTATAGAGAATAATAAAACGCGTATACTTAGCGTTAAAGATAGATTAAACATTGTAGGACAATCGTATATTTAATTTTGTACACTTAGTATAAGTAGAAGGTTAGTAACCAGATAGAGCCGTAATCGTAATATTTACTAACTTCTTCTCTATATAATAAGAATAAGATAGTATAACTTTACTTAATAAGAGAATAATAGTTACTAGCTAATTACAATGGTTAAATAATAAGGATTTAATAGAAGGTACTGGAAATAATAAAGGTTATTAAATTAAAAATAGGAATGCTATACCTTTAATAGACGACTTAAAGATAAAGAGGAAGGGGATAGTGTTATAGACCTTATATTAGCAGTAGTACAACTACTAAGAGAAGGTATATATAGGTTGGTTAAAATAGTATAGGAGGCGCTGGAACCGATTAAGCTATAAAATAAGTGGTAGCTAAGTTATACTATGCGCCGTTAAGGTCGTTTAGGAAATATAGCCTATACGCAGACACCAAAATATTAAAAATTATCTTAACTATAGTATCTAGATAGCTTTCTGCCTCTATATATATTAGTTAGGTTAGACAAGATCTGCATTATTAGAAAAGCGTTTATAGCCTATTATAGTAGTTTAATTAAAGCAGAAAGCTATCTAGATACTATAGTTAAGACGGTTTTTAATATTTTAGTGTTTGTGTATAGGCTATATTTCCTAAATGACCTTAACGGCTTATAGGATATGGCTAATTATAAGACTAGTTCGGAACGTAGAAACGTAAGGGACGTACTAACGTACTAATATACCAATGTACTTAGTATATTTTATAGGAGTTGGTTTATATACTTAAAGGACCACAGTCTGTACCTAGATAGTTTTTCTCTTTATAGTAAATCTTAAAATATAATTAGAGTTAATTTATTAGATAACTACTCCACTAGTTATATTTATGTTATTAACTTCTTATTTACCTATACACCTAGCCTATTAATAAGTCTACCGTAGTATTTACTATAAGGATTTGTTACACTCCTACTTAATAACCTAACCGAGCCTATTTTAATTGCCCCCTTAAAAGCTAAGTATACGTACTTTATCCTAGGGACTTAACCTAAGTCTCTACCTTCTATCTTCCTATATCTAATATTACGCTTAGTTTATATTACTAATATACTAAAATAAGCTAGGTGGATTAAGGTATAGAGAAAGATACTAAGGCTATTAGGTAGGTAGGTTAAAAAAAACTCTTATAAACCTTCCACCTATAAGGTATATACGGTTATATATAGATGCCTTATAGTATATTATTATACCATATAAGAAAAGGGGGGGCGGCGTAAATAGAATGCTGTAATTTAAGTATACTGGACGTATTAAGGGCTTATTAGACTATTTAAATAAGTCTTAGTAGAATCTTTATAGCTTTAATTACTAATATCTAACGGCCTTATATTTTAACTAAAAGCCCCTTTAGTAATAATAGCGGTATAGCCTTAGGGCTAGTTTACTAACTGTGACGGCGCTAGGGCGCGTCACCTAGTCAGGGGTTCGCTTAAGGCTTGGCTTGTGTATATAGATATGGCCTTACTACTTCTCTTGCTCCTTACCTTAATATCTTCGTAATACAGCATTTGTTCAAGCACACGTTGCATTCGTTCAAGCTTTGGTTCAGAGGCATTTGTTTAAGCCGTGCGGCATTTATTTAAGCCGTCACACTAACCCTTTATATTTACCTATAGAAACGGCCCCTTTAGCTCTATCTATTATATAATTTAGTAAATATACATCCGCCTAGGTAAGTACTATAGGCTCTCCTTTCTATATAGCTTCGCCGCTATTACTACTGCTACTACTACTACTACTACTACTACTACTACTACTACTACTACTACTACTACTACTACTACTACTACTACTACTACTACTACTACTACTACTACTACTACTACTGCTGCTGCTGCTGCTGCTGCTACTGCTATTATAAGTAGAGCCGTAGTTCTAACTAGAGCCTAGGTCTAGGTCTCTACTTATATACTATATAAGCCGCATAGTAAACTCTATATAGACTCTTTAGCGTAAATAGACTAAAGGGCTAGGAGGTAATCCTTTTATAGTATCGCTAGATTTTAAATAGGGTAGTAAATAGTAGGCCGGCTAGTAAAAGTATATTTAATAATACTCCCTATAGCTTAAGGATGGAGATTAAGCGGGTTATATAGGCCTAGAAGGTTAATTAAGAAGCAGCTATATAGTAGGTTAATCTATAGTAAGAGTAAATATAGTACTTACTAAATTAGCTTTATAAACGGCTTTAAGTAAGTAAAATGCTTTAAAATAGTTATATATATTATCTATAATGTGGTTTGTTAGGACCTAGGCTTTATTAGGACCTAGACTGCTTTCCTAACGCGACACTAATTTTAAGTCTAATTTTATAACCAAAATAGGCTTAATTAATTAAAAACTACTTAGAATTATATATATTAGACATTTTTACTTTAACTTAGCATATTTATATATTATAACTAGGCTTATTACAATTGCTATAATATTAAATAGCCACTGGCCTCTCCCTATTACTACTACTATTTTTATGCCTTTTCTACCCTACTAGCTACTCTACTTTCTTCTAGGCTAAAATATTCTCTATATTCTCTATAGTTAGTATACCTCCTTAATAGATATATTTTTTTAAGGCCCTTTTATATTTACTTAATACTTTATTAACCTTTTAAAGATTATAGTTTTTAGCTATAAGAAGGGTTACTAAGTAGGTAATTACCTCTAATTCCTTTACTATTTACTTAATAGCTATAAAAATTAGGGTTAGCGAGCTTCCTTAATAACTATTAATATAAATTTTAACTAACACGGACTAAGAAAGGGCTTTAGTTAGATTATATAGCGTCTAGGAGACCTAAGGGTTAGTATTAGCTATAGAGGGGCTATTAATACTAACCTTTAGGTCTTCTAGACACTATATAACCTACAGTACTAGGACAAAAGTCTCCGGTCGGAAGCCTTTTTACACTAAAACTTACCTAAAATGCTTTAAGACTTTATACCTACTATGATATTTTATTAAGCTAAAATTAAAGCTACTAGTAGATTTTTACTTTAACTAAAACTTTCTATTAGTAGGATTTTATAATAATAACGTGGAAAATTATTGCAAAGCTGTAAAGTTAGGTAAAGGTTAAAAATCTCGATTCCCTAAATGTTACGGACGCTTTAAGTACGATGTTACGACTACTTGGAGAAGAGTTAGAGGAAGCTAGTTGGTTAATATAGGCACGGTCCAGGATGGATCCGGTAGAACTATGTGACGAGGAATGGTAACCGAGGTTACGTAATATGATCTATATAATCTATATAATCTGTAAGATCTATAATAGAGCGAGTAGAGTATACAGAGCGGATAGAGTAAGGACTTTCTTAGGAGTTAGGATGTGTATTTAAAGGACCATAGTCCCTACCTAGATAGTTCTTTCTTTATAGTAAATCTTAGAAACAATTAGAGTTAATCTATTAGGCAACTACTCTATTAGTTGTTATTTATACCTGTTACATTATTAACTTCCTATTTACCTATACACCTAGCCCATTAGCGAGTTAACCGTGGTATTTCCCATAAGGCTTCGTTATACATTCACTACTAAGGTTACGGTATTAATAAAGTCGAATAACATGCCACTAAAAGCACCAGTTACAACGCCATTTACGGCAGCTACGACTTTAGGGTGCGGAGAAGACACTAGCATAAGGGATATGGATTTGCAGCTAGTCACGATGGGTTAGTTATAAAAAATAGTTGACCAATTAATAGACAACAATTAAGTACTTAAAGAAAGAATTAATAGAATCGGAGCAGCTAAGGTTAAGCTACCCTTAATTAAGCAATTCTTAGGGGAAAAGTTAAAGCTTAAAGGGTTCTTTATACAAATGCACTTTAAGGTTATATAGAAGGGAGCAAAGCTGGCTATACTAGTGGACCAAGTAGCGTATATAGGGTTGTTCTTAACCGGAAGAGTATTTAAGTAGTTTAAACCTTACCTTACCAAAATCCAGATAAACGGAATAATAACTACTAACTAAGAAGTACGGCTTATATTTACTAGTTAGAATGGGTTTATAGAAAGGCTAACGCAAATATTTAAAGACCTAGAAGTAATAACTATAGTGGAAAGAAAACTTCAGAACCTAGTATAACGCAGTTTTAGATACTTGTAACGTAAGTTAAGTGGAACAATAAGGCACTAATAGCCCAGTATAAATAGGGACTTAAGGCTAAAGTCTAGGACGCAATTATCCTAATAGAAGACGTGGAGACTCTAAAAGACTTAATAGATTAGTCTATAAAGATTAATAGTAGGATCTATTGAAGGGAACAAGCTAAGAAAGGGCAAGATAGAGTTCCACAGTTATATAAGGCGTAGAGTATGTATTAACAGACATAGAGTTAAAAATTATAGAATAGTGGGCCAGAGCTAATAGACTTAAGTAGTACTAAAGAATCTAGAAGATAAAATAAGAAACTATAGAAACCTAGAGGTTAAGAATTAAGTAATTATAGGACTAAGGAGTAAAGGCTAAACTAGGGATCTTAGTAACAGAAGACTTTTAGGCGGACTCTATAATAAGAAGAATGGTTTAAAAAAGGAGCTTGCATAAATTATGGAAAATAGGGTTATTTTACTAAAGACTATAGAGGTAGTTAGAGTAACCACGCAGTAAAGGGCACTAGGTCGTTAGAGTACAATAACATAGATATAGAGATGTTGCGTAGGACCAAGGAGTGTTTAATTAGACACTTTACGTTTTATTATAATAACGCATGCTAAATTTATAAGGACGCTAAGTACGGCGTAAGCTATTAGCCGCAAGAGCTAGAGTTAAGGGAACTTAAGGGAACTAAAGAGTTAGATAAAGAACAAGATTAACTCTATAAGCTAGATTAAGATATTACAGCAATATACGAGTAAAGATTAGTAATAGTAATAATGGAGTCAGAGTACTTATTAATTAACAGCAATAAGAAAGCAAAAGGGACTAACTAGGAATACCTAAACCTTATATAAGGGCGCGAAGAGGCTTCGGGGAAGATTTGAAGAAATAATATAAATTCTATCTAAATCTAAGGGTATATAGCTTTTCAAGAGAACAAGACGTTGCGTAAAGAAGAGAAGGGAATAACCAGAGAATCTTGTAATTAAATAGTTAGGGGTCTTAGTCGATGCGTACGCACATACGCACGCGGACGGACTTCGGTAGAATTCAATTAATCTGGCAGAACTTAGCAGAAGTCAATTAAGCTAGCAGAATTCGGCAGAATTCGGTTAAAGCGTCAAGTTTATCTTATTAAGTATTTTACTAAGACATTCCTACTATAACTAGGCTAGTCCCGTTACAGTACCCCCCCTTTAGCTAAAGGTTTAAAATAATTTAATTTAGTTAAGAATTTATAATTTTTATTACGTGTCATATTTTCGCGTTAGGTAGTGGTCTTAGCAAGGCAGATCTGACCAATTAGACAACTTTAACCACCAGTTAAAGTTCCTTAATATCTTATATGTCACGTAATCGCGTTATAAATGTTATAACTTATTTCAAGTTCTTTTTAAATTCGAGTTTCGTGTATTCGTGTTAGGTAGTAGTTATTTGCCTTTATATCATGTCCATCCAGCCAGAGTAGGCCGCGAAGGATAGTCTTTATAGAATTCTTTTACTAGGGAAGGCGCGTTGGCCTTAATCTAATTATAGGTTTCCCAGGTTTGTGTTTTATATCCTTCCCACTTAACAAGAAGTTTAAATTATTTGGATTATAGTTTCCATCGCATATTATTAATTAAGTTAATAAAGTAAGAACCGTTACCATTATTAATAATTACGGGAGGTGGCGGTAGTACTTTATAAGTTATAGGATTATCTTTTAAAGGTTGCAACAAGCTTATATAAAACATCGGGTGTATTTTTATCTCAGTTAGCAGTTTAAGCTTATAGGCGTATGGGCTTAGTTTCTTCTTAATTTAGTATAGGCCCGCAAACTTCTAATTAAGTTTCTTTAAGGGCCGTTAAGTCCGTATATTTCGTATATTTAGGTAAGCCATATTACCTTCCTTAAAGTCCCATGCGGGAGCTCGTCCTTTGTTCGCATGCCATTCCTATACCATTTAAGCGTACGTTAATTTACTTTGTAACAGTTCCGTTAACTACTTTATTTAATTAGCAAAGTTATGCGCGTCAATTAACTAGATCTATTTAATCATGGGTCCTATTATATTAATTTTAGGTCGTGGTTCAAATCTAAGTTAAGGGTTTTATCCGTAGGTTGCGTAGAACGGCGTTATGCCTATTAATACGTTTATTATATTATTCGCAGTAAACTTAGCTAAAGGCAGCCATTTTTCCCAGTCGTCTTGCAGGTAGGAGTAGTATATTTATAGGTATTGTTCTATAATCGCGTTTGCAATTTTAGTTTAACTATCTATCTCCAGATAAAACGCAGTTAAGAGTTGTATTTAAATGCTTAATTGTTTATATAGAGCTTGCCAGAAGTCTAAAACGAACTAGCTTCCACAGTTAGATATTATTAAGTTAGGAAGTCCGTATAGCTTAAAAACATGCTTAACAAAACATTTAGCTACTAATATTGTATTAATTAAGTCTATAGGAATCATATATCGTATTTTTATAAGGCAGTTAACAACTACTATAATATTCGTAAACCTATTACTGCTAGGCAAGTCGACTATAAAGTTAATTAAGATATCGCGCCATCTTTGCATCGGAATTAGTAGCAGTTAAAGTACTCCTTACTTCTTTACATAAGAGGTCTTTCCACGCACGCATATCCTATATGCTCGAACGTATTTTCATACATAGTCATACATTATAGGCCAGTAGTATGCTTATTAAACAATCTTATAGGTCTTCGCATGGCCAGGATGCCCTACTATAGGGGAGTTATATACAAAATTAAGTATCTTAAATTATAAAGGTTCAGAATTCAGAACTACCATCTTCTATTAATAGTACAATTGATTGTTTTAAATTTTACATTTAGCGAGTGTAATGTCCTTATGCTATCGTTTTCCTATTTAAATTGCTTTTATTATATCTACTATCCATATATCGTTCTTATATTTGTATTCCATTAGCTTATTAATTTCCATTTCCTATTTATTAACTTCTAATTCATTTCTATCAAGTTCCGCATCTAGGAATATAGGACGTAGCTTTTTAAAACATTTAGGGGGTAGTAAAATCCATAATTAATTCGTAATCCATTTATCTAAAGCGTTTGCAGGTAGGTCCTATAATTATTATATTAATATATTAGGCTTCTAATTAAGTTTGCCTAGTTAGTATATAATCTTAAAGTCAAATTATAAGAGGTATTCGGCCTAACGAATTTAGCGCTGCATTAATTGTTTTATAGTTATAAAGTACTGCAGGTTCTTGTAGTCCGTTAATATACGTATTGGGAACAACAATCCTTTAAGCTTAGGACGCCATTGTTTAAAGCATCTAATAATTGCAAGCAGTTCCTTATCGTATATCTTATAGTTTAATTTAGCAGGGGCGAGTTTCCAAGAGAGAAAGGCTACTAGACATAGCTCGCCGTTCTTATTATATTACGATAACACTTCTCCTAGTACATAATCAGACAAATCTGTTTTAACAATGCATTCAAGGTTAGGGTTAAAGTAGGCGAGAATTAGAGTAGTTATAAAACAATGCTTTAGGTCATTAAAAGCTTATTTACATTTAGTAGTCTATTTAAATTTTATATTCTTTCTTATTAGGTTTACTAATGGCTAGGCAATTTCCAAGAAGTGGTTAATAAATTAATAATAGAAGTTTGCGAATCCTAGAAATCCTTAAACGTCTTATATATTACTAGGGCTTCCCTAGTTTATAATTATAGCGAATTTCTTAGGGTCCATTTTAATTCCATTATGGGATATAATTAAGCCTAAGTACGTAACCTTAGATACGTGAAACTTATATTTCTTAATATCGCATTATAAGCCCGCATCTTATAGGCGTTTAAGAACCATTCTAACGTATTTCCAATATTCAGAAAGCAAGGATAAGTAGATTAAGATATTATTAATATACGCGGTAACAAATACATTAAGGAATTCACAAAGCGTATTGTTAATGTATTGCTAAAACGTACCGGGACCGTTTTTTACGCTAAATAGCATTACTAGGTATTTAAAGAGTCCCTATTATGTATAAAAAGCTGTGTACTTCTTATCTCCTTCACGTATACGGATTTTATTAAAGGCAGCGACTATGTTAAGCTTTATAAAGTACCGTGCCTTCGCTAAACAGTTAAGCGTTTCTTAAATTAGGGGAATTGGATATCGGTTTTAAATCATAATTACGTTTAGAGCTTAATAATTAATATAAAATCTTAAGCCTCCTCCTAGCTTTTTAATGAATAGTATAGGTAAGGCGAATAGAGATTAACTAGGGCGAATAAATCCTTTTTCTAGATGCTTATTAAGGTATTATTACATCACAAGCAGTTCTTCTCGTGATATACCGTATAGCGGACCGAACTTTGGTATTATACCAGGCTCAAGTTCTATCTTAAAATCGTGCTTATCTTAGTGCGGGGCTAGTTAGTCTACAAATCGGTTTTTAAACTCGTCAATTAGATCGTGGTACTCTTTAGGTATAAGAGGTTAAGGATTAATATACTGTTTCGGTTCTAGTGCTTTCTTAATATCTTCTATAGTCACAGTAAAGATTTCATAATCTCATCTTTTTGCTAATAAGATAAAGGGTACGGCCTATATTATACAAATTTTAAGAGGTTTTAACGTAACATCTTTACATTCTTTACTGCAATCGGCAGTTGTAGCTTTATTGTATTGGTTTAAGGTTTGTAGCAAGGGTAATTTATATTATTTTAAATTTAAATAGTTGTGTGCATATTTGTAGGGCAAATGGGTTTTCAAGCAATAACTTCGGCAGTAGGTTATACAGAACTTTAATATTTCTTTAACCCAGCTAATTAAAGGGTTATATCGTTTTAGCCATTTATGTCTAAGTATTATCTTATATTACTTTAGGGGTGTTACAAATAGGGAAATATATTTAAGGTATTCACCTATCCGCATTTTTATAAGAGCGTAGTGTGTTAACTCGCTATATATTAAGGGTTTGCCGTCAAAGCCTTATAGGCCTTAGGGCTTATTAAGTTTCTTTAAATTTAGGCGTTAGGTTTTTGCGTAGTTTATATTAATAAAGCCTATGCTAGTGGCTCCGCTGTCTATAAGGATTTGTACCTCCTTCCATTTTCTAAGTATTTGAATTTCGCCAAGTATATCAAGGGAGTTATATTATATATTAGCGCTAGAAGAGCCTAGACACTTATACTCTTCCACTTCTTATCCTAAGGCGTGACTTGGCCCTAGGATGATTTATTTTCCAAATTAGCTGAGGGTAAGATGCTTTATAACAACTAGGTATAATTCATGAAACAAATATAAGTTAAGGAGCGAGTATGGCTTAAAGAATAAGTGCGATTTAAGGAGTGGGTGTTACGGACGCTTTAAGTACGATGTTACGACTACTTAGAGAAGAGTCGGCGGAAGCTAGTTAGTTAATATAGGTACGGTCTAGGATGGATCTAGTGGAACTATATAACAAGGAATAGTAACCGAGGTCACGTGGTGTTAAACGTATTAACTATATTAAACGGAAGGGACGTTACGTTTAATATAGATAACACGTACCTTACGTACAAGAGAGGATTTCTTAGGCGTATGGTTGTGTATTTAAAGGACCTTAGTCCCTACCGTAGATAGTTCTCTCCTTGTAGTGAATTTTAGAATACAATTAGAGTTAATCTGTTAGGCAACCACTCTACCAGTTATTATTATGTTGTTGTTTTGTTCTTACCTATATACCTAGCCTAATAATAGAACCTACTATAGTTCCTACTACAAGGTTCCGTTATATATTCACTACTAAGGTTATGGTATTAAATAAGATTAAATAACATACCACCAAGAGCAGCACTAGTTATAACGGCGTTAACGGCAGCCACAACCTTAGGACTAGGAGATACCAGTATAAACAATGGGGATTCTCAAGTGGTTACGCAAGGTTAGTTATAGGAAATGGTTAATCACTTATAAGATAATAGTAGGATACTTAAAAAACGCATTAATAGAATTAGAGTAGTAAAGATTAAGTTATATTTAATTAAACAATTCTTAGGGGAGAAGTTAAAGCTTAAAGGATTTCTTACGCAAATGCACTTTAAGGTAGTATAGGAAGAAGCGAAGTTAGCAACATTATTAGATTAAGTAGCCTATGCAGGATTATTCCTAACAGGGAGGGTACTTAAGTGGTTTAAGCCGTATCTCACGGAAATATAGGCTAATAATATAACAACTACTAACCAAGACGTATGGTATATATTTGCCAGTTAGAACAGGTTTGTAGAACAACTAACGCAGATATTTAGAGACCTAGAAGCTATAACTATAGTGGAACAAAAGCTTTAGAACTTAGTATAATGCACTTTAGCAATTAAGTATATAATATAGTTTTAAACACTAGCCACGTAGGTTAAGTGGAACGATAGGGCGCTCATAGTATAGTATAAATAGGGACTTAAGGCTAAAGTCTAGGACGTAATTATCCTAATAGAAGATGCGGATACTCTAAGAAAGTTAATAGATTAGTTAATAAAGATCAATAATAGAATCTATTAAAGGGAACAAGCTAAGAAAGGGCAAGACAAAGTTCCATAGTTATATAAGGCGCAGAGTACGCAACGACAGATATAGAGTTAAAAACTATAGAATGGCGTAGAGCTAATGGACCTAAGCGGTACCAAAGAAACCCAAAGGTAGGAAAATAAACTATGGAAACCCAGAGGTTAAGGATTAAGTGATTAAAGAACCTAGGAGCAAAGGCTAAACTAGGGATCTTAGCAGTAGAAGACATTTAGGTGGACTCTATAGCAAGAAAGATAGTTTAAAGATAGGGCTTATATAAATTGCGGAAAACAGGGTCATTTCGCCAGAGACTATAGAGGTGGTTAGAGTAACTACGTAGTAAAGGGAACTAGGCCAGCAGACAGCACATATATATAAAGGGATAACAGTGCACTGCGAGGAATAAAAGAGTGTTTAGTTAATAGTTTTGCGTATTATTACAACAACGCATACCAAATTCATAAGGACGCTAAGTACGGTATAAGCTATTGGCTATAGGAGCCATTATTATCTAAGTTTAAAGGAACTAACAAACTAGCTTATAGATCGGACATTAAAGACAATAAATTTAATATAGGCGAAGCATTTACTAATAATAAGGTAATAAAGGCAGCTTACTAGGAGCGTACAGACCTTAGAGAAGTTAAAATAGAAGTAGAGACTAAGACTATTACAGAACAAGGTTTAGTAACGGGTATTACAACACTATTAGATACGATTTCCATCGCTTTATAAGATAATAGGAGTAACATTTAGAAGAAACTAAGCAAGCAGATAACTGCTAGTGCTAGCTTATTACTTAATAAAGGTAAAAGGCCACAGGCTTAAGATTCTTAAGAAGAGATAAGAGAAGCTTAAGATTCTTAAAGTGAGATAAGATACACCCAAGGACCCATAACGGACGAAAACCAATAGGAAAGGGTAGTAACTTAGTTTAGTAACAAACAAATAAGTATAGGACGCAAGTTTAAGAACTACAAGTTTGGAGAACAAATAAGAACGTTAGTAATCCTAGATAAACGTAATATTTAGCCTAAAGATTAAATAGTTAATACTAGGATTAAAAAGTAAGATAACTACAAAGATCTAGCTGCAAGACGCAGAAAATAAGAAACTATAAATAAGTTTAAAACAAGAATTATTACATAGCAAGAGTAGAAGCTAGATAAGAGGTTAGCTATACTAGGTTGTATAAGGGACAGAGTACCTATATAAAGAGTTACTAATAGGCTAAGTACAGGGACACCTAGGGTAAAGTAGTTAGATAAACTGGAATAAGAAAAGGATCTAGATATTCTAACTAGGTTTAAAGAAAGATATACTAAAGAATGTTATAATATAGTAATAATAAGGTACTTTCTAACGGATAGACTATATACACTAAACTAGTTATACGGAAAGTGGTATAGGCAACGACACAATAATAAATAGGAAGACTTTTATATATAGCTAGATAAAAAAGTTGTCCAAGACTAACCTATTACGGAAAAACGTATAAGTTATATTAAAGGAGTATTAATTATAATGTTAAGGAACCTAGAAGAAGGATCTAGGGACTAGAGAAGTAAGCGACAAATCTTAGTACCTATAATAGAAATACCAGTAGTTAGGTTAACTAGGTATAGGTTTAAACTTAAAAACAAAGATAAACCAAAAGTTAACCCAAAATATGCAGTATATTATATACTAGTATAGATAGCTTGTGTGGATAATACATATAATATATATAGAGCACTAAAAGATAAGAACCGGAAGTACCTAGTAAGGATATATTAGGCACCAAAGGAAAAGCGGTTTAGGAACGCCAAGTATATACATAGTTAGCACCTAGTAGAAGTATAAGGTTAGGAAGACTTAATACTTTAACCAGGAAGATTCCTTATAGAAGAATGCCTAGATAGATAATAGTAGTAGGAGTACCCAGAGAACACTTATCTATAGTATATAGAGGAAAAGAAACAAACTAAGTATTAGCTAAAGTTAGACTAAGTACAGGCAGGATCTAGCAGCTAATAGTTAGGAAAAGGGGAGGCGTATAGAACTAGAGGAAACTAGTATTAGAGCCTTAGACCCTTAAAGGAATTTAAGGTTAATACCTAAATTTAAGAGCTAAGTGGCAAGATTAGCAGTTTAAAGTATTGGTAGATAGTGGAGCAACTAGGAACCACATATTACTAAAGGCAGTAGAAAGAATAGGGTTACTATATAGATAAAAGGAATACCTATATCCACTTATAACAATTTTAGGAGATCAGATAGCCTATAAAGGAGGCATTATTAATCTTAAAATAGGACCTATTTAGATAACTATTAAATGGAGACCAGTTAGAATGTCTTTTAATATCCTACTATTAGGATAGAATAAGGCGATACTAGGAATACCTTAGTTACAGGAATACAATCCAAAGATTAATTAGGTTATAGGTTAGGTTAATATTAGGGATACACAACGGTGTAAAGTGCGACAGCAAACCAAGTTAGTATAGTACCAAGTTAGAGCGACATATAAGGAGACTAAGTAAGGCTTAAGTTATGTACCAAAGAGATACCACAAGTATAGTAAAAAGTTATGGTTACTAGAAAGTGAGAAGCTATTAGAGTATATAGCTTAGGACCACAAGATAGAATTAGAAGAAGGAATAAGTCCAAAGTTCTTTCTAATCTATAAGCTTACTAAAACAGAGTTAGTAGCGCTTAAGGAGTTTATTTAGGAGAACTTACAAAAGGGATATATTAAACCGTTATAGTTATTAGTAGGATATCTAGTATTATTTATCCTAAAGAAAAACAGAAAACTTAGGATGTGTATAGACTATAAACAGTTAAACAGCATTACTAGGAAGGATAGATATCCTTTACCCTTAATTAGCGAAATCTAAGATAGAATAGGCAATGTAAAGATCTTTATAAAGATAGATCTAAGATGGGCGTACCATTAGATTAGAATTAAGGAAGGCAACAAGTAGAAGGCAGCCTTTAGGTTAAAGGAAGGACTATATAAGCCATTAGTTATACAATTTGGGCTTATAAACGCACTAGCAACGTTCCAGAAGCGAATTAATAGTGTATTAGAAGAACACCTAGATGAATTTGTTATAGTATACCTCAACAATATTATTATCTACTTAGAGAGTAAGGAAGAGCATAGAGAACACGTTAAATAGGTCTTAAAGAGACTATAAGAAGAACAGATGCTAGTAGCAATTAAGAAATGCGAGTTCTTTACTAGGAAGACTAATTTTATTAGATTTATTATTAAACTAGGCCAACTTAGTATAGATCTAAAGAAGATTGAGGCTATAGTAAATTAGTAAGAACCAGAGAATATTACGCAGTTAAGATCGTTCCTAGGGTTTTGCAATTACTATAGAAGGTTTATAGCGTAATAGTTACAGAACATTAAGCTATTTACGCAGTTAACAAAGAAAGAAGAACTATAGGTATAGGGAAAGGAGTAATAAGAACTATTTAAGAGAATTAAAGAGTTGTTTACCTAGGAGCCAGTTTTTAAGATCTATTAACTAGGTCTAGAGATGGTTATAGAAACAGATATATTAGACTTTACACTAGGGGCGTACTTCCTATAAAAATATTAAAATGGATGGCACCCAGTAGCATACTATAGTCGGAAGATAACACCACTAGAGTTAAACTATGACATCTATAATAAGGGGTTGTTAGGTATAGTTACAGCACTTAAGGAATAGAGAGCATTCTTACAAGGTATAGAGAAACTATTTATGGTTAAGATGGACTATAAGAACCTTATAGGATTCCTAATAACAAAGAAACTCAACCAAAGACAGGTTAGATGGGCGGAAATGCTTACAGAATACTATTTCAAGATTTAGCATACCAAGGGTACAGACAATACACGAGTAGACGCGCTAAGCAGAAAAGCTGAACTATAAAGTAATAAAAAGCTATCAGGAGCTTTGTTACGAAGGAATTAAAATAGATTAATTAGGTATAATTATCTAAAGATCGCAGCAACTAAGGGAAGTTAGATCCATAAGTTACTAAAGAGTAATTAGACATAGAAGATTTAAGAAGTATAAATAGAGAATCTAGACTTAGAGCAATACAAAAATAGAGAAGTAATATATGTGCCTAAGTCTATTACAGAAAAGTTTATTAAGGAATTCTATAAGGGAATAACACAAGGACACAACGGAGCTATAGGCTTAGTATTAAGACTTTAAAAGGAATACATTATTTAAGGAATTTAGGGACTAGCAAGATAAGTTATAAAGAAATATCTAGATTGCCAAAGAAACAAACCAACGAGGTATAAGCCGTATAGAGGGCTATAACCTATTAAGACACCAGGAAGACTATAGGAGGTTATATTATAGGACTTTATTATTAAGTTACTAAAGTTAAGAGATCCTATTATAGGACAAAATCATAACACGATTTTAGTAATAGTAGATAAGCTAACAAAGTGGGGATACTTTATAGCATGCACTAAAGAGATATTAGTAGAGGATGTCGCTAGAATCTATATAAAAGAAGTGTTTGCAAGATATAGAGCACTAGATAAGATTATATTAGACAAAGATCTAAGATTTATAGTAGTATTTTAGGAAGTGTTTCTGGTAGAATAAGGAGTTCGCATAGCAATATCTACAGCGTATTATCCGCAGATGGATAGATAAACGGAAAGACTAAACTAGACACTAAAGTAGTATTTAAGGCACTATATCAATCACGTATAGAACAATTGGGTATTATTATTACCAGTTATATAGTTTATATACAATATAACACCACAAGAAGGAATGGGGATATTACTATTTAAGGCGAATTATGGGTATAAGCTAAGAACATTATTATCACCACGTTAAGTAAAAAAGACGAGTAGCACAGCTAAACAAAGAATAGAGACGTTAATAAATCTTTATGCAAACCTTAAAGAAATAGCTAAACTAGTATAAAAACGAATAAAAAGGTACTATAATACTAAGAGATCTAAGGGACCAGATCTTAAGGAGGGGGATAAAGTATAGCTACTACACAAAAATTTCAAGAGTTGACGACTAAGTAAGAAGTTAGACTATATTAGACTAGGACCTTTTAAAGTTAAGTAAAGAATTTTATTAGTTATATATAAGTTAAACCTATTAGCTAAAATAAAAATCTACCCTATATAACATGTTGCAATGCTAGAGCCAGTATATAGGAATATTAAGCTACTAGTCTACAAGGCAGATATATATAGAGGATAAAAGAAAGATAAATAATAAGTTTTAAAGATTATTAGTTACAAGGATATGGATAACAAAACGTAGTATAAAGTAAAGTGGATAGGCTATAGGAAGACTACCTAGGAACCACTAAGCAACCTAAGGAACGCTATAGGAAAGGTATAGGAGTATTAAAAGAAAGCAAGTCAGGTAATAGTAATAAAGAAGGATCGCTAAAGAATAAGTCACCTAAGGGGGACCTAAGAGGAGCAATTGCCGAGCTACTTAGAGTTGTTTCCCTTGTAGGAGGAGAGCCAGTCCTTTTATTACCTAGCTTAGATAAACCCTATTAAACTAGTTTCTACTCCTTAGAATAAACCTTCTTACAAATACATTTAAGACGTTAAAGACGAGCATAAGCCAAATATTAAGCTTTAAGAACGCGTGCGGACTCTTTTAAGGCACGTTAAACCTTAAGTAGCGCGGAGGCCAGCTTACCATTAAGTTTTACAGCGGTAGATTAAATATAAGACCCTATAATAAGTTACTTAGGGAACTTAAAGACTGTTAAGAGTTATAGAACGCGTATATTTAGCGTTAGAAATAGAGCAAATATCGTAGGACAATTAAACGTTTGCTTTAGTACACTTAGAGCAAGAGGAGGGTTGTTAAGATAAAGGACTTGCTAACGCAATATAAACCAACCCCTCTTTCGCACACCTTGAGCAAGGAATTGCCATCACTTCACTAAGCGATAGTATGGAGGAGACTGTATAAAGGCGACGCTCAACCCAGGAAAGAGAAGAAGAAGCTTTAGGTATAATAAGCAAAGATATTAACCAGACTAATTAAACAGACATTACACCTCTAGTAGACGACTTAGAGATGTTAGGAATCTTTAAGGATAAAGATAAAGAGGAGGGAGATAGTATTACAAACGCTTTAAGTACAATATTATAACTACTTAGAGAAGAGTTGGTGGAAGCTAGTTGGTTAATATAGGCACAGTCCAGGATAGATTTGGTGGAACTATATAACAAGGAATAGTAACCAAGGTTATATAGTGTTAAACGTATTAACTGTGTTAAATGGAAGGGATGTTACGTTTAATATAGACAACACATACCTTATATATAAGAGAGGATTTCTTAGGTATATGGTTATATATTTAAAGGACCTTAGTCCCTACCGTAGATAGTTCTCTCCTTGTAGTAAATCTCAGAATATAATTAGAGTTAATCTATTAGGCAACTACTCCACCAGTTATTATTATATTGTTGTTTTGTTCTTACCTATATACCCAGCCTAATAATAGAACCCACTGTAGTTCCTGCTACAAGGTTCCGTTATAGTGGATACGATTTAAAGACCAGGAGGAACTACGGCGGACTTTTTTAAAAGGGTGAGTTTGGTAATTTCTTTAGATATATCCTTTTCTACTACATCTAAAGCATTCTCTATTTGCGGCTTAAGTTCTTTGTTTGTTAGTTCCTAAGGGTGTATAGGATTAAGTGGCGTCAAGGTCTATAGGGTCGTGCATAGGTTTTAGAAAAGGGTCGCGCTTTAAGGTATATATTGGTTTCGTAAAGCTTTAAACACAAGGTATGGTTGGCTTTAGAGAATAAGTCTATTTATTATATTAAAGGTCCTTATTAATTTGTTAACATATTATAGCAAATTTAGGTAGGTCCTTTGGCAGTTCCCTACCTACTAACTATACTCTAATTTTATCTAAAATAGCTTATTAAAGAGCAGTAACTCTAGTGGCTTTATTCTAATCTAGTTCGCCAACAAGGCCTAAAAATTCCAAAAAGAAGCTTATAAAGTCTTAGTTCCATTATTATAGGTTTTTAAGTTTGGTAATAGTAGTATGTTTACAGCTAGTATTATTATACGTTCGTTCTAGTAGAGAGATAAAGGTTTTAAAATTAATAAAGGTGCCATTACAAAAGAATAGGTCTATGGTTTGTGTAGTATCTTTACTTAAATAAGACATTCCATAGCTAACCTTACTAGCTTTGGTAGGGTATTAGTTATAGTTTATTAAAAGTTTAAGATGGAGCTTGGTTATAAAGGGATATAGGTTATTTTAATTTCTATTAAATATTAGAGGGTTAGGAAGCTTTTCTAATTTCGTAGTAGGTACTAGGTTTATTATAGGTATAGGTTAAGCTACTATTACTAGTTTAGGGTTTGTATTTAACGGGCCAGGTTTAGATATAGTTATATTAATTTTATTTATAGGTGGTGTCGGGGTCTCTAATATAAATGCTTAGACATTATAGAGTTCTTTATAGAGTACTTCTATTAATTACTAATGCTAGGCTTCTAGTGCAGCCCGCTGCTAAGCTAAGGCATCCATAAAGAACTGTTATATTATAGTTAACTGTTCCCTAACTAGGGACATAATACTTATAGTTATTAAAGAGGATTCGGGTTCGTTTGCCATTTTAATAGTAGTTGTTTTTTAACGCAACGTAATGTAAGGGCGTAAAGAGGCTTTGGGGAAGATTTAAAGGAATAATATAAATTCTATCTAAATCTAAGGGTATATAGCTTTTTAAGAGAACAAGACGTTGCGTAAAGAAGAGAAGGGAATAACCAGAGAATCTTATAATTAAATAGTTAGGGGTCTTGGTCGATGCGTGCGCACGTGCGCACGCGGACGGACTTTGGTAGAATTCGATTGATCTAGCAGAACTTGGCAGAAGTCGATCAAGCTGGCAGAATTCAGCAGAATTCGGTCAAAGCGTCAAGTTTATCTTGTCGAGTGTTTTACCGAGACATTCCTACTGTAACTAGGCTAGTCCCGTTACACCTTAATGGCGTAATAGAAGTAGAGATTAAGACTACTATAGAACGCGGTTTAGTAGCGGGTATTATAATACCGCTAAATACGGAATCCATTGCTTTGTAAGACGGAAGGAGTAATATCTAAAGACGATTAAGCAAGCAGACGACTGCTAGTACTAGCTTACCACTTAATAAAGGCAAAAGGCTAAAGGCTTAAGATTCTTAAAACGAGATAAGAGATGCTTAAGATTCTTAAGAAGAGATAAGATATACCTAAGGACCTATAACGGACAAAACCTAATAGGAAAGGGTAGTAGCTTTTTTTTATTTTTTTTTATTTTTATATCCGTTGTATTATACTATATACAATACTGCGCATGCAGCCTCTAGGCTATGGCGCTATAGTTCTATATATATAAATCCTTTCTAGGCAGCTTAATATGTACTAGTAGCTAAGTGGACACTCTGGCCCGTTTTTAAAGTGCTAGGGGAGCTCTAGCGCTATTGGTGTTTTTTATTCTGGTATTTTGCTTACTATGGTCCAGTTTATACCAAGAAAATCGCACTAAGGAAATCCTGGCTCTTTTATCTATTTCTGCCGTATTCTGC
>Ga0307507_10005493_pt1 | contig 20745 bp, 16 predicted proteins | sample 7_EM_MG_FD_207223 | JGI IMG/M metagenome (GOLD analysis project Ga0307507, IMG submission 207223) | Populus trichocarpa ectomycorrhiza microbial communities from riparian zone in the Pacific Northwest, United States - 7_EM | ecosystem: Host-associated > Plants > Roots > Unclassified | place...
GGCCTCGCCCCGGGCGCCGACATCCTGTACGTCGGCGGGGCCGACTGCCAGGAGAACTCGCTCGACAAGGCGTTGAACTGGATCGTGGCCGGCCACAAGGCCGACATCGTCTCGAACTCCTACGGCGACACCGGCGAGGACATCCCGGCCGACATCGTCAAGGCGTTCAACCAGATCTCGCTGCAGGCGGTGATGGAGGGCATCGGCGTCTACTTCTCCTCGGGCGACAACGGTGACGAGGTCGCGCGCCTCGGCACGCCTTCGCCGGACTACTCCGCTTCCGCGCCGTGGATCACCGCGGTCGGCGGCACGTCCATCGGCATCGGCAAGGACGGCAAGCGGATCTTCGAAACCGGCTGGGAGACCAGCAAGAGCGTGCTGACCAACGGCGTCTACGGCCCGGCGGGCTACACCTCCGGTTCCGGTGGTGGCACGAGCCGCCTGTTCGCCCAGCCCTTCTACCAGAAGGGTGTCGTGCCGGACGCGCTCTCGACGAAGAACCGCACCGACGGCAGCAAAGGCCGCGTGGTCCCGGACATCTCCGCGGTCGGCGACCCGAACACCGGCTTCCTGGTCGGCCAGACGCAGACCTTCCCGGAGGGTGCGCACTACGACCAGTACCGGATCGGCGGCACCAGCCTCGCGTCGCCGGTGTTCGCCGGGATCATGGCGGTGGCGGACAGCCTCGACGGCTTCCACCACGGCTTCATCAACCCGGTCATCTACAAGATGACCAGCCGGACCAAGGCGATCAGCGACGTCGGGCACGTGGACGGCCTGGCCGTGGCCCGCGTCGACTACGCGAACTCCGTCGACGCCACCGGGGGTCTGATCCGCTCCGCGCGGAACCTGGACTTCCCGGGGCTGACCATCAAAACCGCCAAGGGTTATGACGACGTGACCGGGCTCGGCGTGCCGAACGGCCTGCTGTTCCTGCTGCTCGTCTGATCATCCCACGTGTTATGAACGGTCCTTTCCTTGCAGAATTTGCAAGGAAAGGACCGTTCATTACATTCTCAGGCCATCTCAGAGCGGGCCGCGCTTCAGCGGGATGACGGCGGAGACCAGCGTCCCCTTCAGGCTGCTGACGGTGAGTTCCCCGCCGAACGCGCGGACGCGGTCGCGCAGCCCGGAAAGCCCGCTGCCACCTTCGATCTCCGCCCCGCCGACGCCCTCGTCGGCGACCTCGACGCGCAGCCCCGGCCTCTCGATCGTGATGGTGACGTGGACGTGGTCGGTCTGGGCGTGCTTGAGCGCGTTCGTCACCGCTTCCGACGCCACGAAGTACGCGGTGGCTTCGACAGCCGCGTCCAGCCGCGGCACTTCGCCGACCGTCAGTTCGACGGTGATCGGGATCCGGTCGACCAGCGAGCGGACGGCGGCGACCAGCCCGGCCTCGGTGAGGATCGCAGGCCGGATGCCGCGGGCCAGCTCGCGCAGCTCGGTCAGCGCCGTCTGCAGCTCGTCGACGGTCCCGGTGAGCAGGGACTGGACGCTGGGGGTGACGTCGTCGCCCAGGCGGCGCTCGGCCATCCGCAACAGGAGGACGACGCTGACCAGCCGTTGCTGAGCGCCGTCGTGCAGGTCGCGCTCGATCCGGCGGCGCTCCTCGTCTCCCGCGGCCACGATGCGCGCCCGCGAGGCGTGTACCTCGGCCAGGCGCTGCTCCAGCTCGGCGGTCAGGCGCTGGTTGTCCAGCACCAGCCCGGCGGCGGCGTTGAGCGCGTCGATCGAGCGGCTGTCCTTCCACACCTCGTCGTCCTGCACGAGCGCGGCCAGCCCGGTGCCGTCGCGTTCCAGCAGCAGCCGGATCATCTCGGCGTTGCCGACCCGGGCCCGCAGCACGCCGATGAGGAACGCCAGCGGCCACAGGCAGAACGCGATCCGGTAGGTCTGGAGCAGGGGTGCGGACAGCGGCTGGTCGTCGCCCAGCGCCGTGCCGACGGCCGAGGTGAGGGCGCCGACCAGCGCGATCGCGACCGCCGGGCCGAGCAGCCGCCGTTGCGGCAGGCGCCCGAGCAGCCACCGGTAGAGCAGGACGATGACCACGCCGGCGCCGATGAGCGTGGCGGTCAGGTTCAGCACGCTTTGGGCGGCGTCGTAGAGCGCCGGTGCCCGCCGCACCGCGAGCAGGTCGCGCGGGTCGTCGCCGAAGAACAGGCCCAGCAGCCCCGAACCGAACACGACCAGGTAGGACGCGCTGACCAGCAGCCGCTCCCATCGCGAGCGCAGCCTGCCGTGCGGGAAGGCGAGCACGAGGTGCGCGATCACCGGGCTGGACGCCGCCCGCAGCATGATGCCGATGGTGAACACCAGCGGGTTGCGGGAGAACTGGAGGTCCTCGAGGAACAGCGCGATCCCGGCCAGCGAGATGAGCACGCCGATCGGGTTCGCCGGGCGCCGCACGTGCGCGACGCCGCCGGCGATCAGGAACAGGAACCCGGTGGTCGTGCTGAGCGCGGTGTCGAGCAGGGAGTGACTGCCGTCGAGAGTCTTGAACGTCGCCGCGGTGATGCCCAGCAGCAGGCCGGCGGTGAGCAGGCCGGTCATCGCCAGCGTCCGCGGGTGTTGCACCGCCACCTTCGCGACCCCTCCCGGCGCCCTGCGTTGTCTCGACGAGGATTGTCGACGGCCGGACGCGGCTGTCCGGGAACGGCTAACCGTGATTCGCCCGTTCGGGCCGTCGCGTTACACCGGGCGGGTGCGCGCTTAGGGTAGTCCCCTGCCGGTGAAGAAGGGCGGGCGCATGAGTGGCCTGGGTGCGGAGGTTTTCGGCGGGCGGATGCCCGCCGGCGGGCGGGACCTGGCGATCGAGACGCACGGGATCACGCCGGTCCCGGCCGGCAACCGGTTCGGCCGGCCGTGGCGGCAGTTCAGCGTGTGGTTCGCGCCGAACCTGACGATGACCGCGGTGTTCACCGGCACCCTCGCGGCCGGAATGGGGCTCGGGTTCTGGACCGGCCTGGCCGCGATGCTCGCCGGGACCGTGCTCGGCTCGATCCCGGTGGCCTACCTGTCGACCTGGGGCCCACGGACCGGGACCGGGCAGCTGCCGCTCGCGCGGTTGCCCTTCGGCGGCGGCGTAGTGCTCCCGGGCCTCCTGCAGTGGCTCGGGTCGATCGCGTGGGACGCGCTGGTCGGGATCTTCGGCGGCGAGGCACTCGCGGAGCTGACCGGGCTGCCGTTCTGGGTGGCGGTGCTGATCGTGCTGGTGCTGCAGTGCGCGCTCGGCGTGTTCGGCTACGCCGTGATCCACCGCGTCCAGGCGGTGATGAGTGCGGTGCTGGTGGTCGCGTTCGTCGCGCTCGCGGTGAAGGTCCTTCCCGGACACCCGATCGCCGTCGCGGACACGGCTTCCGGTGACGAGCTGGCCGGGTCGGTCGTGCTGTTCTCGACGATCGCGTTGTCCCTGGCCGTTTCCTGGGCGCCCTACGCATCCGACTTCAGCCGCTACCTGCCCGTGACGACATCCTCGCGGGGTGTCTTCTGGTTCACCCTGCTCGGGCTCACCGCGTCCTACGCGATGGGTGAGGGGCTCGGCCTCGCGCTGGGTTCCGGGCTCGGCGAGCAGACCGCGAAGGGCGTGTCCGCGCTGCTCGGCGGCGGGTTCCTGGGTGCGCTGGCGCTGCTGGTGATCGCGCTGGCGACGGTGTCTTCGAACGCGATGAACGACTACAGCGGCTCGCTCGCGCTGCAGACCGTCGGGGTGCGGCTGCGGCGGCCGGTGTCGGCGGTGGTGGTCACCGTGGTCGCGTTCGCGCTGATCCTCTGGATGCACGGCGGCGACGTGGCCGCGAAGCTCCAGAACGTGCTGCTGTTCGTCAGCTACTGGATCCCGCCGTTCCTCGGTGTGGTGATTCCCGACTGGCTCGCGCGCACTCGCGGGCGGCGGACTCTGGACGTCCTGGCGGAGAAGTCCGTGCGGCCCTGGGCGGCTTTGGTGGCGTTCGTGCTGGGCTTCGCCGCGGCGGTGCCGTTCATGAACACGACCGTCTACACCGGCCCGGTCGCGGCAGCCCTGCACGGTGCGGATCTGGCCTACTGCGCCGGGTTCGTGGTTTCGCTCGCAGCGTATTTCCCGCTCCGGCGGTTGACCTCGAGTAATGTCGAGGTTTGACCATGGAGTCATGCCAACCGCAATCGTTACCGGCGCTTCGGCCGGTCTGGGCCGGGCGCTCGCCGCGGCCCTGGTGAGTCGCGAGTGGACGGTGATCGGCGACGGCCGGGACGAGGCCGCGCTGCGTCGCGCGAGCGAGGAGATCGGCTTCACCGCCGTCCCCGGTGACGTCGCCGACCCCGCGCATCGCGCCGCGCTCGCCGACGCCGCCGGAGCTCAGCTCGACCTGCTCGTCAACAACGCCAGCACGCTCGGGCCCAGCCCGTTGCCGCCGCTGGTGAGCTACCCGCTCTCCGACCTCGAGACCGTGTACCGCGTGAACGTCTTCGCGCCGCTCGCGCTCGTACAACTGCTGCTGCCCGCGTTGTCCGGCGGCGTACTGATCGACGTCAGCTCCGACGCCGCCGTGGAGGCGTACGAGGGCTGGGGTGGCTACGGCTCGGCGAAGGCCGCGCTCGATCACCTGACCGCCGTCCTCGGCGTGGAGCGTCCGGACCTGGCGGTCTACGCCGTCGACCCGGGGGACATGCGGACCGCGATGCACCAGGCCGCGTTCCCCGGCGAGGACATCTCGGACCGGCCGCTGCCGGAGACGTCGGTGCCGGCGTTCCTGCGGCTGCTCGACGAGCGTCCGCCGAGCGGCCGCTACCGGGCCGCCGACCTCTTGGTAGCCGCATGACCACCCGCTTCGAGCTGCCGGACGAACTCTCGGCGTCGGCGCCGCCCGAAGCACGCGGCTTGGCCCGGGACGAGGTCCGGCTGCTGGTCGCGGGCCCGGACGGCGTGCACCACACGACGTTCGGCTCGCTCGGTTCGTACTTGCGACCGGGGGACCTGCTGGTGGTCAACACCTCGGGGACCCTGCCCGCGGCGGTCGACGCCATGCGCGACGGCCGCGGCGTCGTCGTCCACTTTTCGACCGAAATCGGCGACGGCACGTGGGTCGTCGAGCTGCGCTCGCCGACCGGGCCGCTGCTCGACGGCCGGGCGGGGGAGCGCCTGGACCTGCCCGCGGGGGCGTCTTTGACGTTGACCGGCGAATACGTCCCGGGTGCGCGGCGGCTGTGGCGGGCTTCGGTGAGCGTCGAGGGCGGCGTGGTCGCTTTTCTGACCTCGGTCGGGCGCCCGATCCGCTACGGCTACGTGCCGGGGGAGTGGCCGCTGGCCGACTACCAGACGGTCTTCGCGCGCGAGCCGGGCAGCGCCGAGATGCCGAGCGCGGCGCGGCCGTTCACCGCGGAACTGGTCACCCGGCTGGTGACCGAGGGGGTGCTGTTCGCGCCGGTCCTGCTGCACACGGGCGTCTCCTCGCTGGAGACGGGGGAGCCGCCGCTGGCCGAACGTTTCCGTGTCCCGGCGACGACCGCGGCGCTGGTCTCGTGGGTCCGCGGCCGGGGCGGCCGGGTGATCGCGGTCGGAACCACGGTGGCGCGGGCGCTGGAGTCGGCGGCAGCCGGCGAGGACGTCCTGGCGTCGGAAGGCTGGACGAACCTGGTGCTCGGCCCGGCACGGCCCGCGCGGGTGGTCGACGGGATCGTCACCGGCCTGCACACGCCGGAGGCGTCCCACCTGCTGCTCCTGGAGGCGGTCGCCGGGCCGGAGCTGGTCCAGCGGGCCTACGACGCAGCCGTCGAGCGGCGCTACCTGTGGCACGAATTCGGCGACGTCTCCCTGCTGACCCGCCGCTGAGGGGTCGTGAGTGGATAACAGTGTTAGAACACTGTTATCCACTCACGACCCCCGGGCGGGCGCGGTAGCGGGCCATCTTCGACCGGGCCCCGCAGGTCTCCATGGACGCACCGTTCGACGTGCTGCGTTCGCGCCCCGGTACGCGCCGGCTGATCGAGGACGTCATGGCCGAGGTCCGGCAGGTGGGGCTGGCCAGGGGCATCGCGCTCCCCGACGACGCCGTGGCCGAGGGGATGGCGTTCCTGGACGGGCCTGCCCGAGGCCGGAACGACGTCGCTGCAGCGGGACATCCGCGCGGGCCGGCCGTCCGAACTGGACGCATGGGCCGGGGCCGTCGTGCGGCTCGGCGCCGACGCCGGGGTGCCGACGCCGGTCAACCGCGTGCTGTACGAACTGGCGAGCGCGGTGGCAGAGGCTCCCTAACGGGCGTGCTGGGTCTCGCGTCGCCGGTCGCGGACCACGCCCACCAGCAGGAAGACCATGATGCCGAGCAGGATCACGCCGTTGATCGGGGCGAACCAGCCCGCCATTCCGGACGCGAGGCCGAGCAGGCCGCCGAGGTAGCCGGGCACCGCCAGGCCGGCCGCCATCCACGGGCCGAGCGGGAACGTGCGTCCGGCGATCAGCCACAGGACCAGCGGCGCGGCCGCGCAGGCCGCCGAGGTGATCGTCCAGACCGCCAGGCTCGTCAGATCGGTCATCCCGAGCGTGCCCAGCCAGTAGTAATAGGTCGCACCCAAGCCGACGTACTGCGCGGCCAGCGCGGTGCGCACCCGGCCGGGCCAGGGGCCCGCGGTGCGCTCAACGGTCGTGGTCATGCCGTCCTCCGGTGTTTTCGTCCCAACCTGAGTACGCACGAGACGAGCCTACGGTTGCCCTAGGTTGCACCGGCGGATCTGTCAAGCAATCTCACACGATTTCCGGGTTGCTCTGCCAGCCCGGAATGCCTGGTAGCCCCACTGGGCGTCGATGTCAAGGAATCTCAGCGGATTTCCCGGGATGCGGATGTCCATGCGATCGAGTGGGTGACCGTGCGAACCTTCGGCCGACCGACCCCGCCGTCCTCCGAAAGGCGACGCCGCCGTGCGCACCCACCACAGATCCCGCATCCTGGCCTCGGCGCTCGCCGCCTTGACCCTGGCGGGAGCGCTCACCGGCTGTTCGCGCGCCGACAGTACGACCGCCCCCGCGCAGAACCAGGGCACCGCCGCCGAGGTCCGGGTCGGCTTCTTCCCGAACGTCACGCACGCTCCGGCGCTGATCGGCGTCAAGAAAGACTTCTTCGCCAAGGAGCTGGGCTCGACCAAGCTCACCACCCAGACGTTCAACGCGGGTCCCGAAGAGGTCAACGCGCTGCTCGGCAGCTCCCTCGACGTCGCCTTCATCGGCTCCGGCCCGGCGATCAACGCCTTCACCAAGTCCAAGGGCGCGATCCAGCTGATCTCCGGTGCGGTCTCCGGCGGCGCGCAGCTGGTCGTCAAGCCCGAGATCACCTCGGCCGATCAGCTCAAGGGCAAGAACATCGCCACCCCGCAGCTGGCGAACACCCAAGACGTCGCGCTCAAGAAGTTCCTCGCGGAAAAGAAGCTGACGGACCAGGTCAAGATCACCAACCTGGACAACCCCAAGACGTTGGACGCGTTCAAGAAGGGCGAGGTCGACGGCGGCTGGCTGCCCGAGCCGTGGGCGTCGCGCCTGGTCGTCGACGCCGGGGCGAAGGTGCTGGTCGACGAGAAGACGCTGTGGCCGGACGGCCGGTTCCCGAGCACGGTGATCATCGTGCGCAGCGAGTTCCTCCAGCAGCACCCGGACACCGTCCGCGCGCTGCTCAAGGGCGAGCTGGCCGCCATCGACTGGGCCAAGGCCAATCCGGCCGAGGCGAAGACCGTGGTCAACGGCGCTCTCAAGGAGCTGGCCGGCAGTACGCTGAGTGCAGCCGTTCTGGATCGCGCGTTCTCCGGCATCGAGCTGACCACCGACCCGATCACGGCGGCGTTCCCGCAGCTCGCGCAGGACTCGGTCACCGCGGGTGTGGTCAAGACCGCGGTCGCGCTCAAGGGATTCGCCGACTTCGGCCCGCTCAACGAAGTGCTCAAGGCCCAGAACCTGCCCGCCGTCAACGCTCCCGAGCTCGCCAAGTGATCCGGAGAGGCCAGCGATGACCACCACACTCCCTGCCACCACCCAGCCCCGGTTCACCGGTACCGCGGCGGTGCGGCTCGAGGGCGTGCGCAAGACCTTCGGCCCGACCGGCCGCGCGGTGGTCGCGCTCGACGGGGTCGACCTCACCGTCGCCCCCGGCGAGTTCGTCTGCCTGCTCGGCGCGTCCGGGTGCGGCAAAAGCACGCTGCTCAACCTGGTCGCGGGCCTGGACCGGCCGTCCGCCGGCACGATCACGCTCAACACCTCCCGCCCCGCGGTGATGTTCCAGGAGGCCGCCCTGATGCCGTGGCTGACCGCTGCGCGCAACGTCGAGCTGCCGCTGCGGCTGGCCGGGTTCGGCCGGGCCGAGCGGCGCGAGAAGGCGGCTGAGCTGCTGGAGCTGGTCCGGCTCGGCGGTGCGGGCGCCAAGCGGCCGCACGAGCTGTCCGGCGGGATGCGCCAGCGGGTCGCGCTGGCCCGCGCGCTGGCCGCGACCCTGCGCGTCGGCGGCGACCCGGACCAGGCGCTGCTGCTGATGGACGAGCCGTTCGCCGCGCTCGACGCCATCACCCGCGACGTCCTGCAGGGCGAGCTGTTGCGCGTCTACCGCACCACCGGGACTTCGGTGCTGTTCGTGACGCACGACGTCCGCGAAGCGGTCCGGCTGGGTCAGCGCGTGGTGCTGCTGTCGTCGCGGCCGGGGCGCGTCGTGCGTGAGTGGGGCGACGTGCCGCTGGCCGACGCGGCGGAGCTGACCGAGGCGATCACGGGACATCTGCGTGAGGTGATCAGCACCCATGCCGCAGCTTGACCGGTCCGAGGCCGAGGTCGAAGACGCGGTCGGAGCAGGACTGGATTCACTCGACACCCCGGTCGGCGAACGCCGTCCGGGGTTTTGGCATCGGTTCCTGTGGACCGTTGCGCCGCCGTTCGGAGCGCTGGCGCTGCTGATCGTCGTCTGGCAGATCCTCTGGGCGGCCGCGTTCTGGCCGGAGGCGCAGCTGCCCGCGCCGCTCGCGGTGTGGAACGAGTTCTGGGGCATCGTCGTCGACGGCAAGGTGTTCGGGTTCGTCTGGACGTCGGTGCACCGAGCCGCGCTCGGCTTCGTCGCGGGCGTGCTCATCGGGACGCCGCTCGGCCTGCTCGTGGCGAAGGTCCGCGTGGTGCGGGCCGCCATCGGGCCGCTGCTCTCGGGGCTGCAGAGCCTGCCGTCGGTGGCCTGGGTGCCGGCCGCGATCCTGTGGTTCGGGATCAACGACGCCGCGATCTACTTCGTCGTCCTGCTCGGCTCGGTGCCCTCGATCGCCAACGGCCTGGTCTCGGGCATCGACCAGATCCCGCCGATCCTCCCGCGCGTCGGCCAGGTGATGGGCGCGAACCGGCTGGCCTCGGCCCGGCACATCCTGCTGCCCGCCGCGCTGCCCGGGTTCCTCGCCGGGCTCAAGCAGGGCTGGGCGTTCTCGTGGCGGTCGTTGATGGCCGCCGAGCTCATCGCGCTGTCGCCGCAGCTGGGGGTCGGGCTCGGCGCGTACCTGAACCAGGGTTCCTCGCTCAACAGCATCGAGATGGTGATCGCGGCGATCTTCCTGATCCTGCTGGTCGGCGTCGGGATCGAGCTGCTCGTGTTCCGCCCCCTGGAACGGGCGGTGCTGCGGGCCCGCGGCCTCACCGCATCCCTTTAGTTCACGGACTTGTGCCGTGGACCGACGGGAACGATGCCGGGCCGAAGTTCGTTGGCAGTACCTACGGCTCCGTAGGTTACGGTGGCGTAGGTTGTCTCCCCGCGAACCCCCGAAGGAGGGTGCGCATGAGCGCTCCCGACAGCACCCGGCTGATGTACGAGCTCGAGAGCACAGTCGAAGAGAACCTCAACCGCCACCTCGCCGTCGCCCAGGAGTGGATGCCCCACGAGTACGTCCCGTGGAGCCAGGGCCGCGACTTCGCCGACCTCGGCGGTGTGGCGTGGGACCCGGAGCAGTCGAGGGTGTCGCCGATCGCCCGCACGGCGCTCGAGGTCAACCTGCTCACCGAGGACAACCTGCCCAGCTACCACCGGGAGATCGAGCGGGCGTTCGGCCGCGACGGCGCGTGGGGTACGTGGGTGCACCGCTGGACGGCGGAGGAGGGCCGCCACGGCATCTGCATCCGGGACTACCTGCTGGTGACCAGAGCTGTCGACCCGGTCGAGCTGGAGCGGATGCGGATGGAGACGATGCAGGCCGGCTACGACAGCGGGGACAAGCCGCTGCTGCACGTCTGCGCGTACGTCTCGTTCCAGGAGCTCGCGACCCGGCTTTCGCACCGCAACACCGGCAAGTACACCCAGGACCCGCTGGCGGAGAAGCTGCTGGCCAGGGTGTCCACCGACGAGAACCTGCACATGGTCTTCTACCGGAACCTGGTCAAGGCCTCGCTCGAGCTCACGCCGGACGCCATGATGCGGGCGATCACCGACGAGGTCCTCGACTTCGCGATGCCCGGCGCGGTGATCCCGAGCTTCGCGCGCAAGGCGGCGTTGATCGCGAAGGCCGGAATTTACGACCTGCGCATCCACCACGACGACGTCGTGATGCCGCTGCTGCGGTACTGGAAGGTGTTCGACCTGGAAGGGCTCGGCGAAGCCGGGGAGACGGCGCGGGACGAGCTGGCCGCGTTCCTGAAGACCCTCGACATGCAGGCGTCCCGGTTCGAAGAACGCCGTGACGCCGCCGCCGCGCGTGCCGCCGCCCGAGCGCAATAGCTGAAGGACGCCTTCAGAGGACTGGATACAGCGAAGGACGCCTTCAGTGGATCAGATCCACTGAAGGCGTCCTTCAGCTCATGGGTCTAGCGGCCGGTGCGACGGCCACCCGCGCGGGTACCCGAGGAGAAGGCTGCCGCGCCGCCGCTGCGGGACGGCGTCGCCGCGGAACGGCCACCGGTGCCACGACCGCCCTTGGCCGCGGCCTGGCCACGGCCACCGGTCGTGGCCGCGGTGCCGCGATCACCGGTCGTCGCCGAATTGCGGCGATCGCCGTTGGCCGCCGAGCGGCCGGAGCCGCCGGTCGTCGCCGCGGCACGGCCTCGGCCGCCGGAACCGCGACCGCGGCCCGAGCCCGCCTGCTGGTTCTCGCCGTTGCGGCGAGCCTGCGCGCCGCCCGCGTTCTTGCGAGGCGCGCCGCGGCGACCCCGGCCCGAGGGCGCGTCATCGCCGTAGGACGGCACCGCGGCACCGGAGGCTGTCACCTTCTTCGGCCGGCTGTCGACCACCGGGAGGCCCGGCTTGCGGAACGCGCGCTCGCCCGGCGCGAGCTGCGTCAGCAGCGGGTGGCCCGGGCCGAGCTGGGTGGTCTTCGGGTTGATGCCCGCCTTGCGGGTGAGGTCGCGGACGTCGCGGACCTGGGCGTCGGTCATCAGCGTCACCACCGTGCCGGACGCGCCCGCGCGCGCCGTGCGGCCCGAGCGGTGCAGGTAGGCCTTGTGCTCGACCGGCGGGTCCGCGTGGATGACCAGCGTGATGTCGTCGACGTGGATGCCGCGCGCGGCGATGTCGGTCGCCACCAGCGTGCGGGCGGTGCCCTTCGAGAACGCCTCGAGGTTGCGCGTGCGCGCGTTCTGGCCGAGGTTGCCGTGCAACTCCACCGCTGCCACACCTGACTGGACGAGCTTGCGCGTCAGCTGCTTCGCGCGGTGCTTGGTGCGGGTGAAGACCAGCGTGCGGCCCGGCGCCGCGGTGAGGTCGACCAGCACCGGCAGGCGGTGCACCTCCTCGAGGTGCAGCACGTGGTGCTCCATGGTCGACACCGGCGACTGCGCCGAGTCGACGCTGTGCGTCACGGGGTCGGCCATGAAGCGCTTGACCAGCACATCGACGCCGTTGTCCAGGGTCGCCGAGAAGAGCAGCCGCTGGCCGCGCTCCGGGGTGGCGTCCATGATCCGCCGGACCTCGGGCAGGAAGCCGAGGTCGGCCATGTGGTCGGCCTCGTCGAGCACGGTGATCTCGACGGCGTCGAGCTTCACGTGGCCCGAACGCATGTGGTCGGCGAGCCGGCCGGGGCAGGCCACGACGATGTCGACGCCGTCGCGCAGCCGCGTGATCTGCGGGTTGGCGGACACGCCGCCGAAGATGGTCGTCACCTTGAGGCCGAGCGGCTTGGCCAGCGGCACGATGGACGCCTCGATCTGCGTCGCCAGCTCGCGCGTCGGCGCCAGGATCAGCGCGCGCGGACGGCCGGGACGGCGCCGCGTCGGGCCCGCGGCGAGGCGGGCCAGCACGGGCAGCACGAAGCCGTAGGTCTTGCCGGAGCCGGTCTTGCCGCGGCCGAGCACGTCACGCCCGGCGAGGGTGTGCGGCAGGGTCGCCGCCTGGATCGGGAAGGGCGAGGTGACGCCCTGGGCGGCCAGCGCGTCCACGAGGGTGGACGGCAGGCCTAGTTCACGAAAAGTGCTCATAAGCGTATGGGCGCGCGTGCGCCCTGGTCTCCATAACCTGAGAAGGGTTGTCCTGCCCGGCGCAGACCTGGTTGCGGCCGCGGCGCGTGGTAGTCGACAACAGCAGCGGCCCGAGGCAGAACGGAGCGGGCCGCAAGATCAGTGTACCGCCCAGGGGTGACATAGCCCTAGTGAGATTGCCCGCACCCCGTCGGCGTTGCTAAGTTACCGGTCGGTAATCAAGGAGGAGTGCCATGCTGCTGAACCCGCGCGACTATGATCCGGGCCACTTCGACGCGGAGACCCGCCGGCTGCTGCGCGCCACGATCGACTGGTTCGAGCAGCGCGGGAAGGCGAAGCTCACCGAGGACTACCACGCCCGGACGTTCTATGCGGACTTCATCGAGTTCGCGGGCAAGGAAGGCCTGTTCGCCACCTTCCTGACCCCGGCCGCCAACGCCGAGGGCAACCCGGACAAGCGCTGGGACACCGCCCGCGTCGCCGCGCTTTCGGAGATCCTCGGCTTCTACGGGCTCAACTACTGGTACCCGTGGCAGGTCACCATCCTCGGCCTCGGCCCGGTGTGGCAGAGCGGCAACGAGGTGGCCCGCAAACGCGCCGCGGAGGCGCTGGACGCCGGCGGCGTCGGCGCGTTCGGACTGTCCGAAAAGGATCACGGCGCCGACATCTACTCCTCGGACATGGTGCTCACGCGCGATGGCGACGGCTACCGCGCCACCGGCTCCAAGTACTACATCGGCAACGGCAACTGCGCGCAGACCGTGTCCGTCTTCGGCCGCATCGACGGTGTCGAGGGCCCGGACCAGTACGTGTTCTTCTACGCCGACGTGAACCACCCGAACTACCACGTGGTCAAGAACGTGGTCCCGTCGCAGATGTACGTCGCCGAGTTCCGGCTCGAGGACTACCCGGTGCATGCCGAGGACATCCTGCACGTCGGCGCCGAGGCGTTCAGCGCCGCGCTGAACACTGTCAACATCGGCAAGTTCAACCTCTGCTTCGGCGGCATCGGGATGGCGACGCACTCGCTGTACGAGGCCATCACGCACGCGCACAACCGCGTGCTCTACGGCAAGCCGGTGACCAACTTCCCGCACGTACGCAGGGAGTTCGTCGAGGCGTACGCGCGGCTGACCGCGATGAAGCTGTTCTCCGACCGCGCCGTCGACTACTTCCGCAGCGCCGGCCCCGACGACCGCCGGTACCTGCTCTTCAACCCGATCACCAAGATGAAGGTGACCACCGAGGCGCAGAAGGTCATCGGGCTGGTCGCGGATGTGGTGGCGGCCAAGGGTTTCGAGGCCGACACCTACCTCGCGATGGCCAAGAACGACATCGACGGCCTGCCCAAGCTGGAGGGCACAGTGGCGGTCAACCTCGCGCTGATCGCGAAGTTCATGCCCGCGTACCTGTTCGCGCCGCAGGAGTACCCGCCGGTCCCGACCCGGACCGACGCCGCGGACGACGAGTTCCTCTTCAACCAGGGCCCGGCGCGTGGCCTGTCGAAGATCCGTTTCCACGACTGGAAGTCCGCTTACGAGCAGGCCGCGGGCATCCCGAACGTCGCGCGCTTCACCGAGCAGACGGCTTATCTGGTGCGGCTGCTCACGGAGGCGACGCCGGACGAGGCGCAGCAGGCCGACCTCGATTTCGGGCTCGCGCTGACCGAGCTGTTCACACTGATCGTCTACGGCCAGCTGATCCTCGAGCAGGCCCGGATCGTCGGCCTGGAGGACGACGTCGTCGACCAGATCTTCGCCGTGCTGGTGCAGGACTTCAGCGTCGCCGCGGTGGACCTGCACGGGAAGTCGAGCTCGACCGGCGCCCAGCAGGCGATCGCGCTGGCGGCGCTGCGCAAGCCGGTGGTCGACGCCGAGCGCTTCGACCGTGTGTGGGCACGTGTGCGGGATCTCTCCGGCGCCTACGCGATGACGCCGTAACTCGCGCTCGCCGAGTGTAATGAAAGGTCCTTTCCTTGCAAGATCTGCAAGGAAAGGACCTTTCATTACATCCCGGGGCTGGCAGGATCGCCCGGATGAAGGACGAACGGGCGGCTGAGCTGATCTGGGACGCGTGGCGGACGGGCGAGCGGCTGGACGGGCTGCCCGCCGACGTCCGTCCGCGCGACGAACGCGAGGGCATGGCGGCGCAGGACCGGCTGGCCGGGCTGGCCGGTCCGGTGTTCGGCTGGAAGATCGCCGCGACCACGGCGTACGCGCAGCAGTATCTCGGCCTGCCGGGGCCGCTGCCGGGCCCGATGTTCGAGCGGTTCCGGCACGCCGAGGGCGACGCGATCCCGGCCGACACCATGACCATGGGCGTCGCCGAGCCCGAGTTCGCCTTCCGGATGAAGGCCGACCCCGGCCCGGCGCCGACCCTGGACGCCGTGCTCGACGCCGTCGACACCATGGTGCTCGCCGTTGAGATGCCCGACAGCCGCTACACCGACCACCGGAACGCGGGTGGCCCGCAGCTGCTCGCCGACGCCGCGTGCGGGGGCCGGTGGGTCGAGGGTTCGGCCGTGCCCGGATGGCGTGAGCTGGACCTGGCCGAGCATCCGGTCATCCTGTACGCCGAGGGCACGGAGTTCGCGCGAGGCAGTGGTGGCGCGGTGCTCGGCGACCCGCGGCTGGCGCTGCATTGGCTGGCGTCGGAGCTCGGGCGGCACGGGCACGCGCTGCGGCCCGGCGACGTCGTGACCACCGGGACCGCGACCACACCGGCGCCGATCCGGGCCGGGGGGAGGGTGGTGGCGGACTTCGGCAGCTTGGGGAGCGTGGAGGTCGGGTTCAGGGACGAGTCCGGGGGAGGGTAATTCGCCGCGCGCGGGGCTAACCTCGGCAGATGCGTGGCAGGCCACGGCATCCCGACCGGTTGACCCCCGCCGAGTGGCGGGTGGCCGACGCGGTCCGCCACGGCCTGACCAACCGTCAGATCGCGCAGCGGCGCGGCGTGAGCCTGGACGCGGTGAAGTTCCACGTCGCCAACGCCGTCGCCAAGCTCGGCCTGACGAGCCGGGCCGAGCTGCGGATGTGGCGTGGCGCGCCGATGGGCAGCCCAGCCGGGGAAGGGATGTGGGCGATGGGACCGCTAGGGCAGGTTTCGCGCACGGTGAGCGACATCGAGCGCGCAAAGGAGTTCTACGGCGACGTGCTGGGGCTCAAGCACCTCTACACGTTCGGCGACCTGGCGTTCTTCGACTGCGAAGGCGTCCGGCTGTACCTGCAGCGCGGCGAGCCGGGCACGGAGTCGGTGCTGTATTTCCGCGTGGCCGACATCAATGCCGCCTACGACGACCTGCGCGAGCGCGGCGTCGAGTTCCTCGGCGCGCCACACCTGATCTTCCGGCACGAGTCCGGGATGGAGGAGTGGATGGCCTTCTTCAAGGACCCGGACGGCCACGCGACGGCGATCATGGCTCAGGTGTCGTGAGTGGTAAGTTCTAACGACACTTACCACTCACGACCACCGGGCCCCAGCGGAACCACAGGCCGGCCACGCAGACTTGCCCACCAGCAACCTCGTGAGTGTCATGGCTCAGGTGTCGTGAGCAGTTGCCCGACCAACGCGGCGGCATCGACCCACGAGGTCTCCTTGGCGATGAGGCCGTCGCGGAACTCGCAGGTGTGCAGGAACCGGACGGACACCAGCCGCCCTTCGCCGGGCAGCCCCCACGGCGTGCCGGTGAAGGTGGCGGTGACCATGAGTTCGTCGGCCACGAAGCCGGTGCCGTAGGCGCGGTGGATCGTGCGGTACTGCTCGTCGGACATGCTGCGGTACATCAGCTCGCAGCGATGCTTGATCGACGGAAGCCCGCGGAGGACGCCGCCGGGCAGCCCGATGAACTCGTGGACGGCGTCCGTCGCGTAGAGCGTGAGGACGGCGTCGATGTCGTGCGCCAGATGAGCGCGGGTCTGGCGGTCGAGGACTGCGTCGATCTCCTCGGGAGTCATCAAGATCCACCTTAGCCGTGCGGCCACGATCTGGTGGCTTGTTCGATCTGCTGTGACACCGCCCCGCCGTGCGAGCGTGGAGGTCATGTCAGCGCTGGAAGACCAAATCCTCGACGCACTCGCCCTGGCCAGGAAGATGTCGCGTGAGGAGGTCGCGGGGGAGATGCGTGCCTGGGTGCTCGAAAACCCGCCACGCCGCTTTGCCATCTGTTCGTACTACGACGACGCCTTCGGCCACGACGGCGAACTGCTGGCCTGGGGCCTGGCCTTCGACGACCACGTGATCGCCCAGGCCCCCGGCCGTCACCTGCACGGCTCGTTCTCCACGGCCGAATCCATGCTGGCCATCATGGGTGGCGCGGACGCCGAGGTCGTCTGGATCGACGAAAAGCCGTGAAGGCCCCCTTCCCGGTCGTAAGAGCCGGTAAGGGGGCCTTCACGGCTCACGACTTGCCGTAGCCCGCCCGCCGGAGGGCGTCCGCGAGGGAACCGCTGCCCCCACCGGAGTTCCCGCCGCCGCGGCCGCCTCCGCCGCCACCGCCCTGCCCGCGACGCTGACCGCCACCGCCACCGCCACCGCCGCTCTGCCCGCGATCCCGGCCGCCGCCACCGCCGCGACGGTCGGCACCGGAACCCGCGCCGGGACCAGGCTCGTCGTCGAGGCGAAGCGTCAGCGAGATCCGCTTGCGCGTCACATCGACCTCGAGGACCTTCACTTTCACGATGTCACCGGGCTTGACGACGTCCCGAGGGTCCTTCACGAAGTTCTTCGACAGCGCCGAGACGTGCGCGAGCCCGTCCTGGTGCACGCCGACGTCGATGAACGCGCCGAACGCGGCCACGTTCGTGACCACGCCCTCCAGCCGCATCCCCGGCTTGAGGTCCGAGATCTTGTCGACGCCCTCGGCGAACTCCGCCGTCTTGAACGCCGGACGCGGGTCGCGGCCCGGCTTGTCGAGCTCGGCCAGGATGTCCGTCACGGTCGGCAGGCCGAACGTGTCGTCGACGAATTCCTGCGGCTTCAGCGCGGTCAGCGTCCGCGTGTTGCCGATCAGCGCCCGGATGTCGGTGCCGGTCGCGGACAGGATCCGCCGCACCACCGGGTAGGCCTCCGGGTGCACCGACGAGGAGTCCAGCGGGTCGTCGCCGTCCGGGATCCGCAGGAAGCCCGCGCACTGCTCGAACGCCTTCGGCCCCAGCCGCGCGACCTCCTTCAGCCCGGTGCGCGTCTTGAACGGACCGTTCTCGTCGCGGTGCGCCACGATGTTCTCAGCCAGGCCGGTCGTGATTCCGGAAACCCGGGTCAGCAGCGGCGCCGACGCGGTGTTCACGTCCACGCCGACCGCGTTCACGCAGTCCTCGACCACCGCGTCGAGCGAGCGCGACAGCGAAACCTCGGAAAGGTCGTGCTGGTACTGCCCGACCCCGATCGACTTCGGGTCGATCTTCACCAGCTCGGCCAGCGGGTCCTGCAGGCGCCGCGCGATCGACACCGCGCCCCGCAGCGAGACGTCCATGCCGGGCAGTTCCGCCGACGCGAACGCCGACGCCGAGTACACCGACGCGCCCGCCTCGGACACGACGGCCTTCGTGAGCTTCAGCTCGGGGTGCTTCTTGATCAGCTCCTGCGCGAGCTTGTCGGTCTCGCGCGAGGCCGTGCCGTTGCCGATCGAGATCAGGTCGACCTGGTGCCGCGCGCACAGCGCCGCGAGTTCGGCGATCGACTGGTCCCACTTGTTCGCGGGCTGGTGCGGGTAGATGACGTGGGTGCCGGTGACCTTGCCGGTCGCGTCCACGACGGCGACCTTGACTCCGGTGCGGAAGCCCGGGTCGAGGCCCATCGTCGCGCGGGTGCCGGCCGGGGCGGCCAGCAGCAGCGCGCGCAGGTTCGACGCGAACACCGCGACGGCGTCGTCCTCGGCGGCCTGGCGCAGCCGCATCCGCAGGTCGATGCCCAGGTGCAGCAGGATCTTCGTGCGCCACGCCCAGCGCACCGTGTCCGTCAGCCACTTGTCGCCGGGGCGGCCCTTGTTGGCCACGCCGAAGCGGTGCGCGATGCGCGTCTCGTAGTCCGTCGGGCCGACACGCGGCTCGTCCGAGGGCTCGTCGGACTCCATGGTGAGGTCGAGGACCTCTTCCTTTTCGCCGCGGAGCATCGCGAGGATCCGGTGCGAGGGGAGCTTGGTGTAGGGCTCGGAGAAGTCGAAGTAGTCCGAGAACTTGGCGCCGTCGGTCTCCTTGCCGCTGCGGACCTTCGCCACCAGGTGGCCCTGTCCCCACATTTTCTCACGCAGTTCGCCGATCAGGTCGGCGTCTTCGGCGAAGCGCTCGACAAGGATCGAACGCGCTCCGTCGAGCGCCGCCTGAGCGTCCGCGACGCCCTTTTCGCCGTCGACGAACACCGCGGCCGCGGCCTGCGGGTCGGTGTTCGGGTCGTCGAGCAGGCCGTCGGCCAGCGGCTCGAGCCCGGCCTCACGCGCGATCTGGGCCTTCGTACGGCGCTTCGGCTTGTACGGGAGGTAGATGTCTTCGAGGCGCGCCTTCGTGTCGGCGGCGAGGATCTGGGCTTCGAGGGCGTCGTCGAGCTTGCCCTGGCTCCGGATCGACTCCAGCACGGCGCCGCGGCGCTCGTCGAGTTCGCGCAGGTAGCGCAGACGCTCCTCCAGCGTGCGCAGCTGGGCGTCGTCGAGGCCGCCGGTCACCTCCTTGCGGTAGCGCGCGATGAACGGCACCGTCGACCCGCCGTCGAGCAGATCGACCGCGGACTTGACCTGTCCATCGCGTACGCCCAGTTCATCGGCGATCTTCTGCTCGACCGACACGCTCACTGCACCACTCCTGCTTCCGCCCTCGGGGTGTATCCGATCCTGGCATTCTGCCGCTGCGGCTGGTCCGACTTTCGGATGGGGCGGTTCAAACTGTTTCTTGACATCTGTATTGGTCTAGTCCACTTTGTGGTGACCCACCCCACTCGAGTGGAGGTCCCCGTCGTGGTCCCCAAACGCAAAGCAGCACTTCTTTCGTTACTCGCCACTGTCGCACTGTGCGTCGGCGTAACGTTTGTCATCGCCGGTAACGCTTCGGCGGCGAACATCCTGGCCAATCCAGGATTCGAAGCCGGCAGCACCACCGCGGGCTGGACGTGTACCGGCACCTCCACCGTCGTCACGTCGCCCGTGCACGGTGGTTCGCGCGCCCTGAGCGCGACGCCGTCGAACTCCGACAACGCCCAGTGCGCGCAGACGGTCACCGTTTCCGCGAACACCGCCTACACCCTGTCCGCCTGGGTGCAGGGCAGCTACGTGTACCTCGGTGTCACCGGCAGTGCTACGGCCAGCAACTGGACGCCGGGTACCAACGGCTACCAGCAGCTGTCGCTGTCGTTCACCACGGGCAGCAGCACTTCGCTGACGGTCTACCTGCACGGCTGGTACGGCCAGCCACAGTACTTCGCCGACGACGTCAACCTCGACGGCCCCGGCACGGTGCCGCCGACGACGACCGCGCCGACGACGCCGACCACGCCCACCACCCCGCCGACGACGACCACGAAGCCGCCGACGACCACCACGACCCCGCCGACGACGACCACGCCGCCGACGACGACCACCACCACGCCGCCGACCAACGGCGCGCTGCCCAACCACGTCATCACCGGCTACTGGCAGAACTTCTACAACGGCGCGAAGGCGCTGAAGCTCGCTGACGTGCCGACGTCGTACAACGTCATCGCCGTGTCCTTCGCGGACGCGACCGGCACCCCCGGTGCGGTCAGCTTCACGCTGGACTCGGGCCTGTCGAGCCAGCTCGGCGGCTACACCGACGCTCAGTTCAAGGCCGACATCAAGACCGTGCAGGCACGCGGCCAGAAGGTGATCATCTCGGTCGGCGGCCAGAACGGCACGATCAGCGTCACCGACTCGACCTCGGCGAACAACTTCGCCACCAGCATCAAGTCGCTGATCTCGGCCTACGGCTTCAACGGCGTCGACATCGACCTCGAGAACGGCATCAACGCCACCTTCATGGGCCAGGCGCTGCGCAGCATCTACGCCGGTGGCGGCACCGTGATCACGATGGCGCCGCAGACGATCGACATGCAGTCCACCAGCGGGGGCTACTTCCAGCTCGCGCTGAACATCAAGGACATCCTGACGATCGTCAACATGCAGTACTACAACTCGGGCACCATGCTCGGCTGCAACGGCTCGGTCTACGCGCAGGGCACGGTCGACTTCCTGACCGCGCTCGCCTGCATCCAGCTGCAGGGCGGGCTGCGTGCCGACCAGGTCGGGCTCGGGCTGCCCGCGTCGTCCTCGGCGGCGGGCGGTGGCTACCAGGCCCCGGCCAACACCGTCTCGGCGCTGAACTGCCTGGCCAAGGGCACCTCGTGCGGCAGCTTCAAGCCGTCGG
>Ga0307507_10005494_pt1 | contig 20741 bp, 6 predicted proteins | sample 7_EM_MG_FD_207223 | JGI IMG/M metagenome (GOLD analysis project Ga0307507, IMG submission 207223) | Populus trichocarpa ectomycorrhiza microbial communities from riparian zone in the Pacific Northwest, United States - 7_EM | ecosystem: Host-associated > Plants > Roots > Unclassified | place...
TATTATAGTTATCTAACCCCTCTTCCTAGCATTTAACCCAGCTATCTAACTTACATAGTAGTCCAGGGAGGTCTAGGTAGGCTAGGTGGAAATCTTATAGCTTATAGGGAGAGTACTTAAAATTAGATGTAGGGTACTATTCTAGATCTTTATTATGACCTACCCAGCTTATACGGTATTTTAAGGTACTACGGTCCTTCTTTACTGCTAAGATCTCTTTAATTTCCTATTCTTCGTTCTTTGCAATCTAAATTAGTGGTAGGGGGTTGTTGTACTGTCTAGGTAATAGGTTGTCCGCGGCCTTCCACAGTCAGTCTAAAGAGAAGATAGGGTAGATCTTTATTAACTCTAGTAGCTTAACCTTAAAAGAGTGTCTTACCTTCTTAGGGATTTTATAGGGGCTAGCTATTTAGTGGTTTAGCTTATGGCTCAGCCTCTAGGTTTTCTAGTTCTTTATTAACACCCATACCTTATCTCCTATATGGAAGTCTACCTTACGGCAGTATTAGTTTATATTAGCCTCTTTCTTTTCTTATGCCCTTTTTATAATTACTTAGGCAGTCTTCTAGGCCCTATATATTCTCTTAGCGAATATCTAGGCCTCCTTATAGCTAAGGCGTTCGCGGGCCATTACAGGTCCTATAAGTTTATCCTAATTAAAGAATATTCGTGGCCTATATCCATAGAGTAACTTAAATGGCAATATTCCTATACTATTATAAGGGAGCGTAAGCTATACATAGTCTATTATAGGTAGTAGTTCCAACTAGTTGTCCTAGTAGTAGTTAATAAAGGGGCGAAGTCACTGGTTAAGGTACTAGTTTATAATCTTGGTTTAGCCGTTGGTCTAAAGGTAGAATATAGTAAAGAGCTTAATCTTAATCCTAAGGATATAGTAGAATTTGTTCTAGAAGTCTAATATAAACTAGGGTCCACGGTTAGAGATAATTAACTTAGGAGCGCCATGGATCCAGTAGATGTTATCAACATACATATGGGCTATGTCCTTTGCGGTCATAGTCTTAAAGCAAGGAAGGGAAACAGCTTGCTTACTTAGTCAGTTAACTACTATAAAGGCCATATTATAGCCGTATTTATCCTTTAGGAATAATTTAAAGTCTATTATAATATATTGCTAAGGGCGTTTAGGGACTGGCAGTGGTTACAGCTATCTAGGAGTTTGGTCCCTAGGGGTATTTATATATTTGCAAGTATAATAATTTTTAATAAATTATTCTATATTGGACAGGAGTCATCACTAATAGTAATAAGGTAATAGTAGTTAGTAGGTCTTGTCTTAACTAGAGTACGCCATAGAGACTTAACAGTGGGCTTTACGGATTAGCTCTATTTATAGGTTATTAATATCTAGAACTATAAGCCATTCTTAGTATAGAAGCAGTCCATCTTCTATTTCTAAATTAGAGTTACCCCCCATAGCTTAATCGCGGAGGGCTTTTAGAGATTTGGCTATATGGTTTGCGGTTAGGATGCGATTAATTAGTCCTATTAGTTTATCTAGGGTCTTTCCTTCTATAGGTACTACCTTATTCTATTTAGAGCTTAGTTCCTTAAAGATATATAGGTTAAGCTATTCAGTATAGAGGAGGGCGCGTGTCCAGTACTAAGCCTTTAACTTATTTTATGGCCCCACGTCCTATTCTCTCTAGGTTAAGGCGTTAGCTTTAGCATTTTGCCTACTAGGGTAGTACATAATTATAAAGAAGAATTAGGAGAGTATTTCGGCCTATTAGGCCTATTAACTAGTAAGTTGTTTTATTATTATAAAATACTTAAGGGCTTTATAATTGGTATAAACCTTAATCTAAAAGTCTGTGCTTTTAAGCTCTGCGCGCCACTGGGACAATAATTATATAATAGCTAACATTTCCTTATTATGCACTTCGTAGTTACACTTAGCTAGGGCTATTATTTTTAAGAAGAACGTAATAGGGTACTATTTGCCGTCTAGGTATAGCTATAAAAGAACTCCCACTACTACCCTATTGGAGGCATCCGTTTCTAGCATTAATTTAAGGTCTGGGTTATAGTAACAAAGGATTAAGAAGAAGATAAGTCGGTCCTTTAACTCCTTAAAGGCTTTTATACAGTTATTGTTAAAGATAAAAGATGTGTTATTCTTAGTTAGTTATACAAGAGGCTTGGCTATAACTCTATAGTTATAGATAAACTAATAGTAGAAATTAGAAAAGCTAAGAAAGGACTAGATTCCTTTTATAGTGTAAAGGGGTTTCTAGTTACGGATTACCTTAACCTTCTCCAGGTTAACTTTAATTCCTTCTATACTAATAATAAACCTAAGGTACTTTATACGTTTTACTCCAAATTTACATTTTTTAATATTAATTTATAGGCCTACATTCCGTAGTCTCTCTAGGACCTTCTTAATATAAACTTAGTGCTCTAGTTTATTATCCAAGTATATAAGAATATTATCTAGGTATACTGTATATGTTAGACGCTTTAAGTACAATATTATAACTACTTAGGGAAGAGTTGCAGGAAGCTAGTTAGTTAATATAGGCACGGTCTAGAATAGATCTGGTAGAACTATGTGACAAGAAATAGTAACTAAGGTCACGTGGTGTTGAACATATTAACTATATTAAATAGAAGGGACGTTACGTTTAATATAGACAACACGTACCTTACGTATAAGAGAGGATTTCTTAGGAGTATGGTTGTATATTTAAAGGACCTCAGTCCCTACCGTAGATAGTTCTCTCCTTATAGTGAATCTTAGAATATAATTAGAGTTAATCTGTTAGGCAACTACTCCACCAGTTATTATTATATTATTGTTTTATTCTTACCTATATACCTAGCCCAATAATAGGACCTACTGTAGTTCCTACTACAAGGTTCTGTTACACATTCACTACTAAGGTTATGGTATTAAACAAAATCGAACAATATACCACCAAGAGCAGCACCAGTCACAACGGCGTTAACGGCAGCCACAACCTCAGGGCCAGGTAATACTAGTATAGATAATGGGGATTCTCAAGTGGTTACGCGAGGTCAGTTATAGGAAATAGTTAATCACTTATAAGACAATAGTAGGATACTTAAAGAACGCATTAATGGAATTAGAGCAGTAAAGATCAAGCTACCTTTAATTAAACAATTCTTAGGGGAGAAGTTGAAGCTTAAAGGATTTCTAACGCAGATGCACTTTAAGGTAGTACAGGAAGGAGTAAAGTTAGCAACATCATTAGATTAAGTAGCCTATGCAGGATTATTCCTAACGGGGAGGGCACTTAAGTGGTTTAAGCCATATCTTACGGAAATATAGGCTAATAGCATAACAACTACTAACCAAGACGTACGGTATATATTTGCCAGTTAGAACGGGTTTGCGGAACGGTTAACGCAGATATTTAGAGACCTGGAGGCTATAACCACAGCAGAATAAAAGCTTTAGAACTTAGTATAACGCACTTTAGCAATTAAGTATATAACACAGTTTTAAACACTAGCCACGTAGGTTAAGTGGAATAATAGGGCGCTTATAGCATAGTATAAATAGGGACTTAAGGCTAAAGTCTAAAACGTAATTATCCTAATAGAAGATGCGGATACTCTAAGAGAGTTAATAGATCAGTTAATAAAGATTAATAACAGAATCTATTAAAGGGAATAAGCTAAGAGAGGGCAAGACAGAGTTCTATAGTTATATAAGGCGTAGAGTACATAACGGCAGACACAGAGTTAAAAACTATAGAATGGCGCAGAGCTAATAGACCTAAATAGTACTAAAGAAACCCAAAGATAGGAAAAGAAACTATAGAAACCTAGAGGTTAAGGATTAAGTAATTAAAGGACCTAGGAGCAGAGGCTAAACCAGGGATCTTAGCAGCAGAAGACGTTTAGGCGGACTCCATAGCAAGAAAAATGGTTTAAAGATAGAGCTTGCATAAATTGCGGAAAACAGAGTTATTTTGCTAGAGACTATAGAGGTAGTTAGAGTAACTACGCGGTAAAGGGAACTAGGCCAGCAGACGGCATATATATACAGAGGGACGACAGTGCACTGTAAGGAACAAAAGAGTGTTTAATTAATAGTTTTGCGTATTATTATAACAACGCATACCAAATTTATAAGGACGCTAAGTACGGCGCAAGCTATTAGCTATAGGAGCTATTATTATCTAAGTTTAAAGAAACTAATAAACTAGCTTATAGATTGGACATTAAAGACAATAAATTCAATAAAGGCGAAGCATTTACCAATAATAAGGCAATAAAGGCAGCTTACTAGGAGTATGCAAACCTTAGAGAAGTTAAAATAGAAGTAGAGACTAAGACCATCACGGAATAAGGTTTAGTAACGGGTATTATAACACCATTGGATACAATTTCCATTGCTTTACAAGATAATAGGAGTAACGTTTAAAAGAAACTAAGCAAGTAGACAACTACTAGTACTAGCTTATTACTTAATAAAGGTAAAAGGCCACAGGCTTAAGATTTTTAAGACGAGATAAGACACACCTAAGGACCTATAATGGACGAAAACCAATAGGAAAGGGCAGTAACTTAGTTCAGTAACAAATAAATAAGTATAGGACGCAAGTTTAAGAACTATAAGTTTAGGGAACAAATAAGAACGTTAGTAATCCTAGGTAAATATAGTATTCAGCCTAAAGATTAAACAGTTAATACTAGGATTAAAAAGTAAGACAACTACAAAGATCTAGCTACAAGACGCAGAAAATAAGAAACTATAGATAAGTTTAGAACAAGAATTATTATATAGCAAGAGCAAAAGCTAAATAAGAGGTTAGCTACGCTAGGTTATATAAGGAACTAAGTACCCATATAAAGAGTTACTAATAGGCCGAGTGCAGGGACACTTAGGGTAAAGTAGTTAGATAAACTAGAATAAGAAAAGGATCTAGATATTTTAACTAGGTTTAAAGAAAGACATACTAAAGGATATTATAATGTAGTAATAATAAGGTACTTTCTAACGGATAGACTATACACACTAAACCAGTTATACGGAAAGTGGTATAGGCAACGACACAATAATAAATAGGTAGATTTCTATATATAGCTAGATAAAAAAGTTATCTAAAACCAACCCATTACGGAGAAACGCATAAGTTACATTAAAGGAGCATTAATTATAACGTTAAGGAACCTAGAAGAGGGATCTAGGGACTAGAGAAGTGAGCGACAAATCTTAATACCTATAGCAGAAATACCAGTGGTTAGGTTGACTAAGTATAGGTTTAAACTTAAAAATAAAGACAAACCAAGAGTTAACCTAAAACATACAGCGTATTATATACTATTATGGATAGCTTATATGGATAACATGTATAATATATATAGAGCACCTAAAGATAAGAACCGGAAGTACCTAGTAAAAATATATTAGGCACTAGAGGAAAAGCGGTTTAGAAATACTAAGTATATACATAGTTGGCACCTAGTAGAAGTATAAGGTTAAGGAGACTTAATACTTTAACTAGGAAGATTCCTTACGGAAGAATACCTAGATAGATAATAGTGGTGGGAGTGTCTAAAGAACACTTATCTATAGCATGTAGAGGAAAAGAAACGAACTAAGTATTGGCCAAAGTTAAACTAAGTATAGGCAGGATCAAGCAGCTAACAGTTAGGAAAAGGGGAGGCGCATAAAACTAGAGGGAACCAGTGTTAGAGCCTTAGACCCTTAAAGGAATTTAAGGTTAATACTTAAATTTAAGAGTTAAGTGGCAAGATCAGCAGTTTAAAGCGTTGGTAGATAGTAGAGTAACTAGGAACCACATATTACTAAAGGCAGTAGAAAGGATGGGATTACTATATAAATAAAAGGAACACCTATATCCACTTATAACAATTTTAGGAGATTAGATAGCCTATAGAAAAGGTATTATTAATCTTAAAATAGAACCTATTTAGTTAACTATTAAAGGGAGACCAGTCAGAGTGTCTTTTAATATCCTACCGTTGGGATAGGACGAGGCAATACTAGGAATGCCTTAGTTATAAAAGTATAATCCAAAGATTGATTAGGTTATAGGTTAGGTCAATATTAAGGATATATAATGGTATAAAGTGCGATAGTAAACTAAGTTGGTATAGTACCAAGTCGGAGCAATATATAAAGAGACTAAGCGAGGCTTAAGTTATATACCAAAAAGATACCATAAGTATGGTAAAAAGTTATGGTTACTAGAAAGTAAAAAGCTATTAGAGCATACAGCATAGGACCATAAGATAGAATTGGAAGAGAAAATGAGTCTAAAGTTCTTTCTAATCTATAAGCTTACTGAAACAGAGTTAGTAGCGCTTAAGGAGTTTATTCAGGAGAACTTATAAAAGGGATATATTAGACCGTCACAGTTATTAGCAAAATATCTAGTACTATTTATCCCAAAGAAAAACAGAAAACTTAGGATGTGTATAGACTATAGACAGTTAAACAGTATTACTAGAAAGGATAGGTATCCTTTACCCTTAATTAGCGAAATCTAAGATAGGATAAGCAACATAAAGATCTTTATAAAGATAGATCTAAGATAGGCATACCATTAGATTAGAATTAAGGAAGGCGACAAATAGAAGGCAGCTTTTAGGTTAAAGGAAGGACTATATAAGCTATTAGTTATATAATTTGGGCTTATAAACGCACTAGCAACGTTCTAGAAGCGAATTAATAGTGTTTTAGGAGAACACTTAGATAAATTTATTATAGCATACCTTAACGACATTATTATCTACTTAGAGAGTAAGGAAGAGCATAGAGAACACGTTAAATAGGTCTTAAAGAGACTATAAGAAGAACAGATGCTAGTAGTAATTAAGAAATGCGAGTTCTTTACCAGGAAGACTGATTTTGTTAAATTTATTATTAAACTAGGCTAACTTAGTATAGACCCAAAGAAGATTAAGGCTATAGTAAATTAGCAAGAACCAGAGAATATTACGCAGTTAAGATCGTTTCTAGGGTTTTGCAATTATTGTAGAAGGTTTATAGCGCAATAGTTATAGGACATTAAGCCATTTACGCGGTTAACAAAGAAAGAGGAACTATGGGCATAGAGAAAGGAATAATAAAAACTATTTAAAAAAGTCAAAGAGTTATTTACCCAAAAGCCAGTTCTTAAGATCTATCAACTAGGTCTAGAGACGGTTATAAAAATAGATATATTAGACTTTACACTAGGGGCATACTTTATACAAAAATATTAAGATGGATAGCACCTAGTAGCATACTATAGTTAAAAGATAACACCACTAGAGCTAAACTATGACATCTACAACAAGGAGTTATTAGGTATAGTTACAGCACTTAAGAAATAGAGAGCATTTTTACAAGGTATAGAAAAACTATTTGTGGTTAAGACAGACTATAAGAACCTTATAGGATTCCTAATAACAAAGGAACTCAACTAAAGATAGGTTAGATAGGCGGAAATGCTTACAGAATACCATTTTGAAATTTAGTATACTAAGGGTACAGACAATACACGAGCAGACGCGCTAAGTAGAAAGGCTAAACTACAAAGTAATAAAAAGCTATTAGAAGCTTTGTTACAAAAGAATTAGGACGGATTAATTAGGTATAATTATCCAAAGATTATAGCAACTAAGGAAAGTCAGATCTATAAATTACTAGAGAGTAATTAAACACAGAAGATCTAAAAAGCATAAGTAGAGGATCTAGACTTAGAGCAATACAAAAATAGAGAAGTAATGTATATACCTAAATCTATTATAAAAGAATTTGTTAAAGAATTCCACAAGAGAATAACACAAAGATACAACGGAGCTATAGGCTTAGTATTAAGACTTTAAGAGGAATATATTATTTAAGGAATCTAGGGACTAGCAAGACAAGTTATAAAGAAATATTTAAATTGCCAAAGAAATAAACCGACGAGGTATAAGCCGTATAGAGGGCTACAACCTATTAAGACACTAGGAAGACTATGGGAGGTTATATTATAAGACTTTATTATTAAGTTACTAAAGTTAAGAGATCCTATTATAGGACAAGATTATAACGTGATTTTAGTAATAGTAAATAAGCTAATAAAGTAGGGATACTTTATAGCATATACTAAAGAGATATTAGCAGAGGATATTACTAGAATCTATATAAAGGAAGTATTCGCAAGATATAGAGCACTAGACAAGATTATATTAGACAGAGATCCAAGATTTATAGCAGTATTTTAGAAAGTATTTCTGGCAGAATAAGGAGTTCGCGCAGCAATATCTACAGCGTATTATCCGCAGATGGACAGATAAACGGAAAGACTAAACTAGACACTAAAACAGTATCTAAGGCATTATATTAATCACGTATAGAACAATTAGGTATTGTTATTACCAGTTATACAATTTGCATATAATATAACACCACAAGAAGGAATAGGGATATTACTATTTAAGGCAAATTACGGATATAAGCTAAGAACATCGTTATTGCTATATTAAGCAAAAAAGACAAGTAGCACAGCTAAGCATAAAATAGAGACGTTAATAAATCTTTATATAGACCTTAAAGAAACAGCTAAACTAGTACAAGAATAAATAAAAAGGTACTATAATGCTAAGAGATCTAAGGGACCAGATCTTAAGGAGGGGGATAAAGTATAGCTATTATACAAAAATTTTAAGAGTTAACAACTAAGCAAGAAGTTGGACTATATTAGACTAGGACCTTTTAAAGTTAAGTAAAGAATTTTATTAGTTATATATAAGTTAAACCTACTAGCCAAAATAAAAATCTACCCTATATAATATATCGTAATGCTAGAGCCAGTACACGGGAATATTAAGCCACCAGTCTATAAGGCAGACACGTATAAAGGATAAAAGGAAGATAAATAGCAAGTTTTAAAGATTATTAGTTATGAGGATATAGATAACAAAACGTAGTATAAAGTAAAGTAGATAGGCTATAGTAAAACTACCTAGGAATCACTAAGCAACCTAAAAAACGCTATAGGAAAGGTATAGGAGTATTAGAAGAAAGTAGGTTAGGTAATATTAACAAAGAAAAATCGCCAAAGAACGAGTTACCTAAGGGGGACCCAAGAGGAGCAATTGCCAAGCTACTTAGAGTTATTTCCCTTATAGGAGGAGAGCCAGTCCTTTTATTACCTAGCTTAGATAGACCTTGTTAAACCAGTTTCTATTTCTTAGAACGGACCTTCTTACGGACATATTTAAGACATTAAAGACAAGCATAAGCCAAATATTAAGCTTTAAGGACGTATGCGGACTCTTCTAAGGCATATTAAACCTTAAGTAGCATAGAGGCTAGCTTACTATTAAGCTTCGCAGTAGTAGATTAAATATAAAACCCTATAATAAGTTACTTAGGGAACTTAAAGACTATTAAGAGTTATAGGACGCGCATACTTAGCATTAGAGATAGAGCAAACATCATAGGACGATTAAACGTTTGCTTTAGTACACTTAGAGTAAGAGAAGGGTTATTAAAACACAGGACTCGCTAGCGCAACGCACACTAACCCCTCTTTAGCGCAACGAGAGTAAGGGATCGCTATCACCTCACCCAGCGACAGTATGGAAGAAACTATACGAAGGCAACGCTTAACCCAGGAAAGAGAAGAAGAAGCTTTAGGCATAATAAGTAAGGATATTAACCAGACTAATTAAACGGATATTACACCTCTAATAGACAACTTAGAGATGTTAGGAATCTTTAAGAACAAAGATAAAGAGGAGGGAGATAGTATTACAGACACTTTAAGTACAATATTACAACTACTTAGAGAAGAGTCGGTGGAAGCTAGTTAGTTAATACAGGCACGGTCTAGGATGGATCCGGTAGAACTATATAATAAGGAATAGTAACTAAGGTCACGTAGTATTAAACGCGTTAACTGTGTTAAATAAGAGGAATGTTATATTTAACATAGACAATATGTACCTTACATACAAGAGAGGATTTCTTAGGAGTATGGTTGTGTATTTAAAGGACCTCAGTCCCTACCATAGATAGTTCTCTCCTTGTAGTAAATCTTAGAATACAATTGGAGTTAATCTGTTAGGCAACCACTCCACCAGTTATTATTACGTTGTTGTTTTATTCTTACCTACATACCCAGCCTAATAATAGGACCCACTGTAGTTTCTGCTACAAGGTTCCGTTACAGTATAGAATTCATTAAGGTAATTAAAAAGAATATTATTTATATACTATTAATAGGTGGCTAGCCCATTTATTAGTCTAAAAGGAAGGACTTTACATTTATAAGACCTATAATAGGTGCGGAATGTTATTAGGTCTTTCAATATAGGGTCCATCCTAATTTAGTAAAAAGCTTAGCGGATATTAAGCTTGGTAAAGATTTTAGCCCGGCTTAGATATACAAGGGTTTCATTAATTAAAGGGAGAGGGTACCAATCCTTCTAAGTAATAGCATTTAGCTTTTAATAGTTAATATAGAAATAAAGGCTTTTATTAGGTTTCTTTATAAATAAAACAGAGGAAGTAAAGGGAGCCTAGCTTGGTTTAATAAACCCTTTATAGAGGTTGTTAATTAGGTACTACTTTATTACCTTTAGTTCCTCTATAGTTTACTAGTAAAGGGGGCTATAGCCTAGGGAGTTATTAGTCTCTAATTAAATCTTATAATCATAGGTTTAGTGGGGGGGCAGTATATTTAAAGCTACTTTTAAGAACGCGTCTTTATAGTTTAAGAGGTAAGTAGGGAGGAGGCGCTTAACTAGTTCCTTATTAGTTTCCTCTACTAGCCCTTCTTCCCTCTTAGTAATAATCCGATTAATTTTGTATAAACTAGTAGTAAAGACTTTGTTATCCTTCCAATATATATTAAAGTAGAAACCTATAGCACTAATTGCCGTAATGTCTACTATAGGGGTATTATATAATAGTAGGGTTATCCATAGCCTTGGGGGCTTCTGGGGTATTAGTATTATCCTTACTCCTTTTAGCTCTTGTTACATCTTCTAAAGGTTGTCCTTTATATCTTGTTAGTATATCCTCTTCCCTATTAGCCGGATCTCTGTAATTTAGAAGTTGTCTATATTAGTATCTATTCTACTTCTATAAGTAGAGTCCTCCTTAACTGTAGTCCTTTAGGGGAGTATCCTTGTTGGTATAGAGTTCCTACCGGCCTTACAGCGGGTATCTTCTTAGGTAAAGGCTAGGTCGTGGTTCTTAACATCCTACTAGTAAATAGGATCAGCCTTTACGGCTAACGTCTTATAGTTAGTACGGATTTCCCTAACAAAGGAGGGTAACTTTAGTCTATTCTCCAGCCAGACAAACTGTCTTTGTTAAATGTTTAGCTAAATATTAAAGTAGGACATCCATTTTCGGCTAAGAATTATATTATATAACCCTAGGTCTAGGATACAGAAGGGGATACCAAACTAGCGTTGTCTATTAATAACAATATATAGCTTTAAAATGTGGGTAACCGGTATACTAGCTTAACTATTGTAGCCTTTTACTTAAATAGGCTTCTCTAGTTGGGTAGCATTTACATTTAAGAACTTAGCAACATTATTTATACAAGCAGTGTTTATAAAGGTAAAGCCATTTACTCTAGTATTAATAAGGGTAGTTATATTAACTCTATATCCATTTTAAGATACTATACATAGAACTGTAAAGTGTTTTCTACCTATTAGCTAACTTAGATTAATCTTTTTAAGATTAATAGGATACCCTAGGGGGGAGTTTTTCTCTAGGGTTCTTCTTTTCCTAACTTATTAGACGTTTCTTCTTCCTCCATTTCCTTAATATTACCCATATCCTTTAGCTCTAGGCAGGATATAGTAAAGTAACTATCCTTTCCGCAATTAAAGCATGTAACCATAGTAGGGTTAATTAGGGTATTGCAACAAGCACTGGTTAAAGGTATAGTATATAGCAGGTTAAGTGAGGTTCGCGGGTAGGTAGTTATAACCGCTTTTAGTATAAGGGCGGTTATAGTTTATCTTCTAACGCCAGCTTCTATTAGTATAGTAGATAGGTTACGGTCGCTATAGGGCCGCTTTAGTTAATTAAAATAAGCATTAATTTATTTTAGTTCTAAATCTAGCAACAAATATTAGGCTGCAAGTCTTTAGTAGGTTAGTAGGTTATCTAAAGCTACCATAATCTTCTCTTATAGTTAGACCATTAGCTTATTATATAGGTCCAAATAATAGTTCTTAGGGGGAACCTAGCCTTTGCCTACTAGGTATAAGAATTAAGTCTAGAACTCAGTAAAGGATTAGTTTAATTTCATTATTAGGCGATTATAGTTATAATAGGCATCCCGTACTTTATTTGGATTAATATAAATAGCAGCTAGATACTATATTATCTTATTAACAGATATAAACCAAATAGGTAACTTATCCTTAAACTTAGCCTAAAGGTATCACTAGGCGTCCCTAATGGTTCAACTAAAGAGGTAAAGCATTTTAGCTTCTTTAAAGGGGAAATAGTTATAGTTAATATAAAGCTTTCCTCACACCTAGATTCTCTAGTTCTTAAAGGTTAGGCCTATACCGTCCAATAATAGTAAAGGGTTAGGGAGCTTAACGGACTTTAATTACTTTGTTATTATGTCTATACTCTCTAGTATATTATATTTAGTTAAGTAAATGGGTTAACTAAGGCTTTATAAAGAGGAGGCTGGGCTATTTTATAAGGCAGTAAGGCTTTCTAGGATCTCCTTTAGAGTCTCTTATATGCTTTAGGCTTAAAGACAATTAACCTTCTAATTAGCAGTAAGGGCATAAATCTGCTCGTGTATACCTATAATGTTGTTATTATCTTTAATTTCTAATCCTAACTAGATCTTATATTCCTCTTAGGTAGGGGCAGGTCTTTTAAATAAACTTACTTTAGGTGCCATTGTTGGCTTCCTAAAGTTCATTGGAATTATATAATTCAGTTTTAATTCTAGGGTTCTTTTGGGGGTGTAGGTTAAGTACAGTCTGGCCTATAAAGTGGGATATTATTAGGGCCTTCTTAGGCGTGGTAGTGTAAGTTTTTTAATATCTAAGTATAACTGTGAGGGGACTTTGTAGACAGGGGGCTATAAGGACACGATTGTAGGAACAGATAGATTGTGGAGGAGACGAATCCTTGAGGAGGTAAGGCCTCTGGGATCGTGGAGACTATATACTAGGGGCACGTGCCTCCGGCACGTGACCGACGGACGTCCGAGGGGTGTCCGGGGGTTGCCCTGAGGGCAACCCGAGGTACCGCAATAATATCCCTTACAATAACGCGTTAACGCGTCGTTGCAGACGAAGGTCTTCTTTTAGGGTGGGATATTATTAAGGCCTTCCCAGGTAATATAGGGAGAGCTTAGTATAATATAATGGGCTTATACAAATGCTTCTGAACTAAAGCTTGTAGATTGCTACTATATAAGAATACTAAGCTAAGGAGAAGAAGAAGAAGAAGAATCGTTTAGAGGCAGTAGGTAGACATGTCGCAAAGGCCGCCAAGGCGCTAGTGGTAAGCAAGCCAATAGCGATTTTGCATACCGGGCATGGAAAATCCTAATTAGTTAAATATGGCAGGTAACGCGCTCCAGCACCGTCACAATTACATTATTAACTTCGTTTGAATATCTACACACCTAGCCCAATAACGAACCCATTATAGTTCTTGCTACAAGGTTCCGTTATATTTAGACACTCATAATATAAGTTAAGTGGGATAATAAGGCGCTTATAGCATAGTATAAATAGGGACTTAAGGCTAAAGTCTAGGACGTAATTATTCTAATAGAAAATGTGGATACTTTAAGAGAGTTAATAGATTAGTTAATTAAGATTAATAATAGGATCTATTAGAGGGAACAAGCTAAGAAAGGGCAAGATAGAGTTCTATAGTTATATAAGGCGCACGGCATACAATAATAGACGCAGAGTTATAAACTATAGAATGGCAGACTAGAGCTAATAGACCTAAGCAGTACTAAAGAATCTAAGAGATAGAGTAAGAAACTATAGAAACCTAAAGATTAAGAATTAAGTAATTATAGAACTAAGGAGCAGAGGCTAAACCAGGGATCTTAGTAGTAGAAGATGTTTAGGCGGACTCTATAATAAGAAGAATAGTTTAAAAAAGGAGCTTATATAAATTGCAGAAAATAAGGTTATTTTACTAAAGACTGCAGAGGTAGTTAAGGAAGCCATGTAGTAAAGGGCATAAGATCGTTAGAGTATAATAGTATAAATATAAGTATATTGCGCGGGACTAAGGAGTGTTTAATTAAGCACTTTACGTTTTGTTATAATAATATATATTAAATTTATAAGGACGCCAAGTACGGCGCAAGCTATTAGCTATAAGAGCCCAGGTACTTAAAGACTGTTAAAAGTAATAGGACGCGTATACTTAGCATTAGAAACCAAGCAAACGTCATAGGACAATTAAATATTTACTTTAGTACACTCTAAATATAAAGAGGGTTATTAAGATAAAGAACTTACTAGCGTAATATAAACCAACCCCTCTTTTATATAACGAGAATATAGAGACGGTATTATCTTACTAAGAGATAGTATAGTAGCAATAGTATAAGACTAATAAGCTATAGAGGAAGAAGATAAGGCTTTAGGTATAATAAGTAAAGATATTAACCAAATTAATTAAATAGACATTATACCTCTAGTGGAAGACTTAGAGATATTAGGAATCTTTAAGGATAAATATAGAGAGGAGGGAGATAGTGTTACGGACGCTTTAAGTACAATATTATAACTACTTAAAGAAGAGTTGGAAGAAGCTAGTTGGTTAATAAGGGTATAGTTTAGGATAAAACCAGTGGAGCTGTGTAACAATGTTAGAATTACAAGGTTATAAGGTCACAGCGAAGGTGTCTTAAGGGTCTATTTAATAATAGAGATAACGCAGACGATAAATATTAATTAATTCGTAATGCAGTAGATACAGTTAATGTCTATCTAGATTAACATACAGAGCTCGCTCTCACGACGTGTCCAGAGCTTAGTTAGCATCTCTCGCTTAATTCTAACACTCCCCCATACTAACGACGCTCTCCTCATCTGTCCCAAATAGGCAATTATAAAGCTATTCCCAAATACCTTGCAAGTGCCATTTGGCCTACATACAGAGGGAAAACCTATAGTAGGCAAAAAACCTCCGTAACTTGCTCCGTCTCCGTCCATTACCGTCTCCATCAGTTACCAATTCCTAGCGTTGCACAGTACTTCGTAAATTGGTTAATCGGTAGCTATTTTATAAGCATATCTTCTGGCTAATCTTTACCTGGTATATATACCACTTTAAGTTAACCTTACTAAACCATATCGTTTTATACAAAGAGGTATTAAGTCTCAATATGCTTGGCTTTCTAGTGGTGTTTTGTGTCATATAAAAGGTCAACTATACCCTTATTGTCACAGTAGAGCGTAGGGATAAAAGGGTTATCATTATCTCTCTCTTCTAGATCTCTTGTCAGCTTCTTAAGCTATACTACTAACCTTGCTCCTTCTAATGCCGCCATAATCTCTGCTTCCATTAAGCTTAATACCATCAACTTCTGCCTTTAAGCCATCTAGATTACTGCTCCCCTATAGCATATAACTGCTATGCCTTGGAATAATATCCGATCGTATTCTATTCCCCACATAGCATCAGTAAAGATATTATAACTAATAGGTAACATAAGCTTACATAAAGGAAGGTAGACTGCTTAACTTAAGTAGGTAATTCCTGCTTTAAGAGTGCCGTTTAAATATCTTAATAGCTGCTTACTTAAGTAGTAATGCAATTCTCCTAGTACTGCTATAAACCTAGCTAACTAACCAACAGCGTAGCTAGTATCAGGACATATACAGTTTAAAAGGTAGATTATAAAGCCAATAATCTGCCAGTACACTATCGCATTATCATATTTAAGGGGACTTTTAATATCCGCTTTTAGAACAGTGCCAGCTGGTATTAGTAGCTTAGCCAGATTACAGCTGTCCATTTTTAGCCATTTAAGTAGCTTCTTAGTATACATCATCTAATATAGCTTAAGGGTTCAGTTTATACGGTCTTAATCAATTTAGAAGCCTATAAATACTTCTATAGGACCTAAGTCTTTACATCTCCATTCTCTTAAGATTTTTATCTTCGTGCTATTAAGGTATCGGCGCTTTCCTACAATCAGCATATCATTAATAAATAGCAAGATATATACTTCATTTCCTATAAAGAGATTAGGGTTAGCATCAGCTGCTTTCAAACCTATACTCTTAAAGAACTTCTTAACCATCTAAAACCATTCTCTTAGTGCCTGCTTTAGGCCATAAAGTAACTTATTCAGCTTCAAATAGACGTCTTTTACGCCCTTAAGCTTAGGTTTAAAGTCTCTCAATAGGTCAGAAATCTGTATATAAATCTATTCTTATAACAGCGGGTTCAAGAATACAGTTTTAACATCAATATAGTTAAGCTTAAGGTCCTTAGCTACTACCTTTACCATTAGGAACCTAAAGGTGTTATATTATACAACAGACGCAAATGTCTCAAAATAATTAATATTAGGGGTCTACTTGTCTCCCTAAATACACAGTCTTACCTTCTTGCAAATTACTTCTCCCTTAGCATTATACTTATGCTTTAGAACTAGCTTACTTAGGAGTAACAACCTTCCTTCTAGTACTCTCCCCCTTATAATAGTATAGGTGTGCATCCTTTTAAGTAAAAGGAATTCTTTAAAGATAGCTTTTATCCAGCTAAGAGCGTCCTCCCTTAAGGCCTAATCTAACTCAATAGCGTTAAAAGGTGCTGTAGGTGCTCCCATAGAGGTAGTATTCTCAGCTTCTAGGTAAACAGCTTTTATAGCTATTACTAACTAAACCACCGTATCATTAAAAACCCTTATATTTAGTAACCTTCCAGACCTTATTCTCTGCGCATAAGGAATGCGTATCGATGTACTTTATATAGGCGTCCCACCCTTAGCATCACCTTAATTTAAGCGTCCCACTTAATCTTAACCTAGGCTTCCTACTTAATCAGAGCAGCCTACTCAGTCTTAATCTAGGCTTCCCACTTGTTTGGAGCGGCCTACTTAGTTACTATCTGGCCTATTTATAGTTCTCGCAACTAGAGTCTCTATCGGCGCGTTTAAGGTAGTAGGGGGAGGTATAGGTTAGTTTACAGCTTAGCTTATAGCGTGATTTAAGCATCCTGCTTAATCTTAACCTAGGCTTCCCACTTAATCTAAGCGGCCCACTTAGTTACTATGTCTTATAGCTTGCACCTAAGGTGCTCTATAAGGGAACCTATACTTGTTCACTTTAGCATCTCCAAATAGCTCAATTGCTTGGGTATATAGGTTCATTATCTTAAATTAACTACTCCCTTTTAACCCTATAAAAACGTAGTTAGGTTTTATTCTCAAATTATACTTCCTAGGGTGTTTCTTAAGCGTATTAATTAGATTGGCGTAATACCTAAAGACAACTAGATTCTTTAAGTTAGGAACTCATCAGGTATATACCTTATAGGGTATAATAGCACCACTATACTTGTCGCCAAATAGAAGTACTAAGGTAGGTACTTAATTCTTAATCTAGACAGCATGCTCAACTATATAGCACTAGAGTTTAACTAGTATATTTCCTTAAAATAGAAGTGACCTTGTTTTGCAGTCAACTATATAGATCGCGCGCTTGATTGCGCCATTATATAAGTGCTTATATGGCGGATAAGGTTCAAAGTCAATATCCTAGGGTATTAGTTCGTCTTAAAATCTACAGCCAAACTCCCCCTTTCTATTATCCGCTCAAATCCATATAGCTTTATTGCCAGTAAACCTCTCTGCCCTTGCAATAATCTCTTTAATATATAGTAGTACCTCTTCAGTTCAGAGGGTTTTAAGAGAAATAACCCAAGTATAGCGTATAGCGTCGTCTAGGGCTAGAAGGTAGTAGTTATAACCTCTAATTAATATACTAATTCATCCTATAGTATCTAGGTATAGCCCTTAACCAGGTATCTTCTCGCGCTTAATTATCTTCTTACTTAGTATTTCTCGCATCTTCCTAGCTAGACAAGCTTCGCATATACTCTTACCAACTAGTACTACTCTCTTCTTAAGCTTTATACCTAGTAAGGAGTGCTATAGCTTAAACAGGTCACTATAATTCGTATATCTAGTTTGGCGGTGCCATAGCTCAGCATCTATTTTACTAACGTTTGGTTATAAATTGTATGCTTCTACTATCGCATTAAATGCTTCCTAATGCTCTTATAGCACGTAGAGGTTGTTCCTTATAGTGGCCTTAAATGTCACACCTAATTTATACTTGCCAGTAGCTTAATTATCTAGGTCAAATATAATTAAGTAGCCTTCCTAAGTAAGAGTCCTTACTAAGATCAGCTTAATTAACTTAAATAAAGGTATAAGCCAGACGTCTTTTAGCTTTAGGGTACTAATTTAAACTTAACTATAGCCTATAGCAGGGACAACGGTCCTATTCGCAGTACAGACCTATTATAGCGTATTCCATCTCTTTAAGTATATTAGGTCTAATTAGTTACTAGTAAAGTACTTAGTTACTCCTAAGTTAAGAGCCCAAGCTAGAGACATTATTATAAGCATAGCACGTTTAGGGTTAAGGTTAAGGTAGATTAAATCGCTATTAAATTCTTCCTTAGCTATTGCTATATTCCCTACTTCCTCTACCTTAGGAGCACCTTAATCTATCTTCCTAGCGTTATCAAATCAGAATTGCTTAAGTAGGGGACAGTCTTTCTGGTAGTAACCTTTCTAATAATATACTCTACACTCATCTCTTTCTGGTCGTCTTGGCTCTTTACTTACTCAAGATAACAAGCTATGGCGATAACGCAATAAGGAATAATTAAATCTACTAGCACGGCCTCTGCCCCTTATTTAACCTCAACCTTAGTTTCCCCTTCTTCCCCTAGGTTTGTCTTTCCTCTTATATACAAGTACTATATTTTATACTTATATAGGGAGAGCAGTCTCTTACTCCTAAAGAAGGGTAATATAGCTCTTAAGGTCTTATTTGTCTTATAAACACTAAGTCTTCGCATTCTACCACGTAACATTGCTTAGGAGGGCTAAGAGAAGCTGCTCTTTAATATCGTCGTTAGTAAGTACTTAAGGGGTTAAGGCTAGATTAATTTTAAATTAATTAAGTATTTGGAGAAACTCAACAATTCGCATCTTTATAGGGTCAAATATAGTGCTATAAAACTCTCTGCGGAGTCTAGAGATGTAGACCTCATTATTAGCCTTATTAAACTTCTTTATTCCTTCCCACATTCCTTAAATATTGTACGCCTTTATTATCACACGCATCTCTTCCTAACGGTCGTCTCCTATCAAATTGTAAATAATCTTGTTTACTTCCCCTTATCATCTTCTTCCGTCAGCTAAATTAACTCAATTTAGGTCCTCTACACTAGTAACAAAATCCCAGCCCTCTAATATAATCAGGGCTGCCTTACAGGTGCGCTCCTAGTCTGCAAAGTTGTCTCCATTAAAAATAACAATTTTACCAGCCTTGTGATTATATATAGGTGTCATTAAGGTTAAGGTAGAGAAGGTCATTTTTAGGGTCAATTTTTAAGTCAGAAGAGGTGTCGCTACCCAGGCTTATAACCTGTTGGAATTACAAGGTTATAAGGTTATAGCGGAGGTGTCTTAAGGGTCTATTTAATAATAGAGATAACGCAGACGATAAATATTAATTAATTCGTGATGCAGTAGATACGGTTAATATCTATCTAGATTAACATATAGAGCTCGCTCTCACGACGTATCCAGAGCTTAGTTAGCATCTCTCGCTTAATTCTAACAGACAAGGAATGGTAAGTAAGGTTATATAATATAATTTATATAATCTATATAATCTATAGGATCTATAATAGAGTATATAGAATAGATAAAGTAGATAGAGCAGTAACTTTCTTAGGAGTATAGATATGTATTTAAAGGACTATAGTCTCTACCTAGATAGTTCCTTTCCTTGTAGTAAATCTTAAAATATAATTAAAGTTAATCTATTGGGCAACCACTCTACTAGTTATTATCTGTTTATTATATTATTAACTTCCTGTTTACCTATACAACCTAGCCCAATAATAAGTCTACCGTGGTATTTTCTATAAGGCTTTATTACACGTTATACAATATATCTAAGTTAGACTTTTGGAGCTCTTGCTGCACTTGGCCCAAAAAGACCAAACTAACCAAAAGAACCCTGAAAAACACCCTGATAATCCCCTAAGATGCATACATTACAGGGAAGGCACAGGTGGAACAACAGTAGTACGCAGTCGCGCGCGACCGCCAGACCTATACCCAATAATGGCCCCCCACAACAACAACAAGGACGGGCGAATACTACACCAGAAAGCGGAAATACCCTAATTAAGAAGGCATCTGACAAAATATAAAGCCTATTAGACGCGTCTAGTATCTGGAACTATAGGGGAGCATCTATTAGCTATTACAAACTAATACAGCTAGTAGAATGGCTCTAGTCCAGCAAACCTTAGGTGCCCCTCTAGCAAACCCTTAATTAAATCCTCCAACGGCTAAACAAAATTAAAGATAAACAAAACCCCCCCTAATAGGCGAACCGCACCTAGGCCGCCGTAGCTGCGCTCCTATAGCATAGGGAACCTACCCCCCTAAAGACAATAACCGGGTATATAATTACAATACGACCAAATATAGAAAAGGTAGAGGAACTTA
>Ga0307507_10005495_pt1 | contig 20741 bp, 14 predicted proteins | sample 7_EM_MG_FD_207223 | JGI IMG/M metagenome (GOLD analysis project Ga0307507, IMG submission 207223) | Populus trichocarpa ectomycorrhiza microbial communities from riparian zone in the Pacific Northwest, United States - 7_EM | ecosystem: Host-associated > Plants > Roots > Unclassified | place...
CTAGAGTACACGTAGCTGACTAATGCCAACGTAATAATACTTCTTCACCGAACCATATATGAAGCGGCCAACTTCAAAGGTGTCAGACCATTCAATGCGCGAGGGTTCGTTACAGTCTGCGCATCAGGTTTCCGAACTGACCTGTGGCACAAATTGCTCGAATAGCAATTTGCGCTCACTATCTTATGTTTTTACTGACTGGTTCTGAGCGGGCCCGGAGGTCGCCGCTATGTGTCTTCTGGTTTCGTCATACGATATTTTACTTAAGTGTTTATTCTGTTTCCGTCCGTCATCTTAGAGAACTCTCGTTCTAACCCTATCGGCATCCTAAAACCGGAACACACACTTAAATCTCTCAGACCTCTTCGCGCTATTATCGCCGTCATTTTATGACTTGTTGCTTAATTATATTTTAACTAATAATAACTATGACACGGCTGTGAATCGAACACATGACCATATAGTCAGAGGCACGTGACTATCATCTTAAGCTAGATCGAGACGTATCTTGTAGTTTGTACTTTTTAAACTGATTGGTACGCAGGGGTCTGTGCGTGAGCCTTATGGGTTGACATTCTTGGTATGCCTAACACTGCCGCTACCAGCATCATTGTGCAAACTGTTGCAGCAGCCACAAGTCCACGCAGTGCAATCAGGGTGAGAGTGCACTCTCAATTCCGACCCCCAGTGGATTTATAAGACATTAGCCCCTCCTCCATACAAGCACCCAGCTACCACCCCCGCCCACTAGCTCCCTATATCTTCCCTAATCAGATGAAATTTATTATTCAAGACTCACAGCTAGCTAAGCTGTCACCACTACTCTCACTACCGAGTCTATAATATTACCCCCAGACGATTTGACTCTGTTTCCCCCTTATGTGAGCAAACAACCCAGACGTCCTAATACCTACATGCATTATCCTGTATACACAGAATACCACCTTCCCATGCCAGCTGGCCAATTAAAGTGTACAGGATGGAGTAAACACACTACCACCTTCCCAGACCCTGAAGTAAGCGACGCGATCTTAGTGATATGTCAATTGGGAGCACAAATAGGATATGAGGGGACTAGGGACTGACCCATACTGAACCCATGGTTAGCCACCGCAATGGAGGGCCATGAAACAGTAACCAAGGATTTGCTCCGAGAATCAGGAAAGGGTCGCTTCGAGAAATATTCTCATTTCAAATTACTCCCAGCAGGGTTTACTGGATCGCCATTAGGCCTTACGGACAAGGCTGATGGATCTAAGAGACGGATCCACCACCTATCCTACTCACCTGATGAGCACACGTCTATCAATAATTACATACCCGAAAACTATAGTCCAATCGAGTACAGCACAATCAGCGAGACAATTGCCGCCATCCAGCAATATGCCTCTGGCTGCTCGTCTGTCAAGCGCGACTTCAAGAGCGCATTTAGAAATATTCCTGTATCCCCAATGGGTAGCCCCCTACTCGGCTTTGAATGGCAGGGGAAGTACTTTGCAGAAAGATACCGCCTGTTTGGCCTCCGGACCACCCCTTACCTTTTTAACCTCTTCACTGATGTATTTCATTGGATCCTGGCCAATAACTTGAAGAGTCAAGTATGCAGGGCGAGGTAATTCATTACCTTGACGACCTCCTCATAGTTCTCTCAGCCCAGGGGAATCTAAATCACTAGAGTTGAGTCTTTTCCGAGATCTGTCAAGAGGTGGGCCCAGCGATTAAGGAGGCCAAAAGTGAAGAAGCAATAGTAGCTAGCTTCAGGGAAGTGGAACCTGATACAGCCAAGATGGTCATCCGCCTACTTACTCGTAAGCTAGCGAAGGCACAGAAACTCGTTGCCACTGCAGCCAAGTCAGACGCACTTACACTACTCGAACTCCAAACACTTACCGGATACCTCAACTTTGTCTGCATCGTCACCCCACTTGGCCTAACCTTTCTACCCCGACTATAGAATAAGCAGATATACTTCCATCCGACAGGGGGACAATGCCGAAGACGGATATCTACCAACATCAGCAAAATGTAAAAACCACTCCTGGTCCACCAAGAGGGGTTATGGTCCCCCTGGTCCTCCTGGTCCACCCTGATCCACCCTGATCCACCCTGATCCACATTTCCGGTAAAATTTCCCAAAGTGTGGATCAGAGCGGATTGGAGTGGACCAGGTGGACCACGGGGACCACTACCCCCCTTGGTGGACCAGGAGCGTTCAGGACCACCTTGAACCACCCTCCGACATTTTCCTGATGCCAGGCCAGCAAGAAACTGAAATGGTGGCTAGCTGCCCTGGCCATGGAACCGGAGCTGTCAATAAACAGGAGGGACCGAGAAACTATTTCGCTCTGGTCAGAAGCTGCTGGCAGAAAGGGTTTAGGGGCATTCTACATTAACTGCAGTCAATCAACAGGGGACGGGGAAAAGCAGGATACTAGGCAAAACATTGGCCCAACACCATTACCAGGAGCCGCATTTTCAATTCCACTCCCACGAGAATGTAAGAAGAATGAACGACCATATTAATACAAAAGCGATGCGCGCTGTAGAGCAGGCCCTACTATACTGGGGGAAACAATGGTAAGGGAAAAAGGTCATCATGCACATTGAGAACCAAGTAGGGGTGCATGGGTTAGAGAACCAGACAATCCGAGGAAGTTCAATGGATGTCTTACGCCGTTGTCTACTTCTTGCAACCTAGCACAGCCTGGAAATAGAGGCCAGATGGATTCCCACCAATGCGAACACCCTTGCAGATGCACTCTCATGCTTTGACAATGATAGAATCTAACCTGGCCCCACTGTTAATTCACCCCACTTCCAGCCTCCGGGATCATGGGTTCTTGACATACAGCAAACTGGACTGTCATAGATAGCGGCATATTATCTCAGGCAGGGACTTGTACTGGCGACTAGGCAAAATTACATTACCCCCACATACTCTTTTGCCCTTTTCTGCAACCATTTTGACTACTGCTACGAGAACGGTGCTTGTTATCCAGCCAAACTAACTTAGCTTATCGAATGGCTATGCAGCTTAGTGGTACTGTCAAGGTGAAAACAATGAAGTTATACCTCTGTGGTATAAACTCCTACCAGCACGACCTAGGCATTGAATGTACAGCATTTGCAGACCCACGCTGAGAGCGAACACTGCAAGGAATCAAGCCTGACCCCAATGAACCACAGGTTCGGGAACGAACACGACCCACTCACCCGCCCCTACTTGTTATCATGCTGCACAGGTTAACCCTATTGGACTGCCACGATGTCGTACTTCGGGCAACCTTCTCACTCACCTTTGCCGGCTTTCTAAGGGGTGGAGAGTTTACCTACCGCCGGATTGACTTAGACTTGGGACTAGCTTTCTGTAACTCGTTCCTAAGCAAAAATAGTGTTCGCATTGCTACCGGTGGGGAATACATTGAAATAACTTTACCAGCTTCCAAAACAAACTCTTTTCGGCATGGGAGCCGGTTAACAATCTCTCCAACTAATGACATAGGTTGCCTGGTCTCAGCTATGCGGAAACTAATTTAAATAGATACCCACTGACACTCACCCGCCCTGCTTTTCTGTATTGGGCCGCTAGAACAACAACCTTTCACCCGGGAATACATTGTACTGAAGCTACAACAACTCGCGATAGCCAGTGGTGTTACCACCTCCTGGGTGGTGGCGGAATCGATAGGATAAGGATACAATCTCTATACCAAAGTGCGGTATATGACAAGACTAAGTACCGGAGGCTTAGACTAGGTCGTTGTAACCAACATCTTACGATATCACAACTACCAAGTAGTTCCTAATAGCTAAGTATGTTTGGTCTTATGGAAGCGAACAGAAGAAGTAACTGTTCAACCAAGTATATTGAAAACTCTGTCTGTCGAAGTCTGCTCTCTCTAAGTTCGGAGAATAGCAGGTCTTAAATACACTTGTCTGGCTAACCGGAGCCTTGTAAACAATAACCATAAAGACTCCCAAACGGTAGTCTTGAAACGTTACATAACCCATATCAAGTATCAAAGGATATCTTGATACAATAAATAAAACATACTGAGTATCAAACGATACTCGAAATCAAACATAAAACATCATGAGTATCAAACTCAATCATAAAACATACTGAGTATCAAGCGATACTCGAAATCAACCAGTAACCTGTACCGGTTACAAGTGGCCTAGGACGAGCAGCCTGAAATGGACATACCTTTAGGAGAGGGGCAGCTACCTGGGCTCCTGAGGATGGAATCCCAGAACCCCAAATCCCGATACTCGGACGATGGCGGTCCGACGCATACAAATCCTCCATCCAGTATTCGAAGGAAGAACGGATCAACCTCTGACAAAGTTTTCAACAACCAGTCCGGAGAGATATACACCGGTAAAGCTAGAGAACGCACCTGCCTCGACTTGGAATTCAGATGTTGGAAACCTCGACGGCAGGCCTTCCTAGGCTGGGCCACCCACACAGGCACCCTGACTTCATATGGGATATATCTGTTTCAACCATCCTGTCCGACTAGGGCAGCGACCTCCCCACCAATGTCTCCCCCAGTGGAACCATATCACGAGACCAGGACGAGAAGGACACAGCCCAGGGTCGCACTTATCAGGTGATTTTTGAGTTTAATAGTATTTGTCTCTCGTTTCTTTCCCAATAGATATTAATCAATGTACATGTTTTCGGCTTTGGAGAATTGGCTAGTATTTTTTGCTAATATGCCAAATTGTTTTTACATTTTAACGTTATTTAGTAATGAGGGAACATTTATTTTGAATTTTTGCCTAGGCCAGGCCCGACTTTACTGAAGCCTGGCCCGCCTGGCCCGTTGGGAACACTGGCGATACCCAGTTAGATTTATTTCACTATATCTCAACTAGGCTAGAGGTCTGCCATTGTCCTGTTGCAATATTTGAATTCGGATGCAGCCAAGTCGCTTTGATCCATATTAGTGCTGACACAGGTCTGGGGTCGTTCTGAACTCGGTGCAACATCTTTCACTTGGCCGCCGACAACCACCCAAAATTACAGAAGTTGAGGACTGCATAATTCGAATTGGGTGCCAATAATATGGAGATACTCGCAGTTTTCCCAACCATCTGAGGGCACCTAGGGTACGACTGGGAGATTGCTAGGAGGCGTCCGAGGAACCGGACTGCCTCTAGCGGTCCGTCTAAGGCAGCGAAATCCTAGCACGCCCGCCCCATACACTGACGGTTTGGCCCGTGCAGTGAGATAGTGCTTTCTGGGGGTAGCAGTAGGACTGTAGGCAATTCCAAAGGATGAGCTGGGAAAGAGGTGAAGAGCATGAGTGATGTTTCATGATTTCGGCTCTACTTATATTTATTCTAGAATCGGGTCAAACAAGGGGGATGAATGAGCCAGGTAGGGAACCCGGAGTCTGAATATACGGACCTGCCTTCCGCCTCGGAATGAATATCTGGGTTTTCTCCGCTGCTTCAATTTGTGGCTCGTCTAGGTGCATTCAACAATCCAAGGGAGCATTGGCCAGCAAAGATATCCCTGACTCTACAGGAGGGCGAAACACTCACTGAGAAGAGCATGCGCCCGGGCTCTTGGTTGCAAAGCGCAGAGCGTCCCATCATCCAACAAATAATTGACTATAACCCATAGTCAATTTCGTCCTATCTACAAGACTGACCGACTAGACCGTTTGGAGCACTGGATACTCGTGAGGAAGTTTATTGCTCAAAAGGTGGCAATTTTAGAAGGGATCTAGGCTACAAAACGAAGTGGGGGCAGTGTCAGAGTCAGTTTTCTTTATTCTGTTCCTCCTCTCCTGAGATTGAAGTGGGATTGCTGCCGATTGAGATGAGGGTTGATTGTAGTAAGGTGCTAGGGTTATCCTAGATGCCACCACCAGCGCCGGCCAGTAAAACCTCTTCTGAAGCCATCCAGGGGTTCCATATCATGAATTCTGCTAAGGGGCCCAAGCTGTCGATGTTTTTTTTTTTTCGTTCCCCCCTCCCTACAGAGCGCCCTATATCTCCACTTATCCGGCGCAGTGGGTTCATTCTGGTTAGGTAGTGGTTAACTTAGCCGATATCGACGACTTTATGTCCCTTTGTTAGGAATTGGTCGAGTAAGGGCCCGTTTACCTATCCGTCTAGTTTAAGGATTTTGGTGGGAAACTAGACGGTGGCGTCTCAACCAGCATCAGATCCCAATAGACGTGGCAAAACTGTTTACCTACTTTCCAACCGTCCTATATTCTGGCTGCTAGACGGTCAAAACAAGACGTGGCTCAAGAGGTCGTCTCGCTACCTCCGTCTATCAACACCACCACAATGGCCTTACCCACCACAGGTGCAACCACCAGGGTAGCTACAAATCAGTTCTATTTTCCTTGTGCAATCAGCAATGACCCTTCTCATTATCCAGTGTGAGTTCAGAGACACAATTGCCATCTTGCGTTTGCGAGGAGGTATTGTTTGTTGGTCCAATATCTGCTGTTGAGAATTGAAACCTACCTGGTTGCACACCTCATGTTAGTCCCTCAAATTTTCCACACTAAACCATAGTAGACAGTATATTAGGTAAACACCCACCCAGCTATTTTCCCTACACATCTCCCACCGTCTAACCTTCCTTAACGGTCAGCACCGTCTCCGGTTGCTAGACGGCCGTCTATAGGTAAACGGGCCCTAAGAATTGCGTTCTTGAGACTGCCCTTGGAACACCGTAGCAAAATGTTTCACCTGACCAAGCACTTACAACGGGCTGACAATGGCAAAAACCAACTGACTTCACAAGACTCTAGAAGGAGAACCTCAATGCCAAGCAACTAAAATAGGCGTTGCCGAGCGTGGTATGATACCTGCTGGTCCAGTAGTTGTTCCGTCACCTTAAACCCTAACCCTGTGCCCTTTCCAAGATCACGGACTACTTTCAATTAGTTCTCAAAAGTCAGGACTATAATATCGGAGCATATGGTACAAGATTGACTTTTTCTTTTAAGTCCACGATTTATTCGTATCAGTACAGGAATATCATGGCATACGTCCTGAGGTATGGCTATGGTACAATATTGAAGAACTGCTGCAGTGTATAATTGGTGATTTCCAAACATGACGGTTACTAGACATAGGTCTTGGTGAATTCAAAATACTGAGACATCCTTGTACAGTGTTTTAGCAAAAGGTGGATAATGGTGCTGCAATGGTAGATAAAAGAGAAAGGTTAAACATGAAATATTATTTTTGTATATGGTAAAAGGAGGAGAGCACATTTAGTACGATACTCTGTACCGGTATCATACGGGATTTTTCTGTGTGGGGGATGTCGTACTATTCTCGCTTAGCCCTTATCCCTAGTGACCCTGACTGTATCTTTTTTTTGTGGGCGCCCATTTGAATTCTCAGTGGTTAACTACGAGTTGGGGCGCTACACCAATTGACAAGTAATGTCCACAGAACAAAGGGATTTGTTAGTGGAATCCAAATTTCAGACTCACTACCTCATTAGTTATTTATTGATATATCTTTCCTTCCAATTGATTAGACAGTCGGGATGCACGTCAGGGTTTAAGGGGCTCTGAATTTTGGCTGAGCAGTACTTAGGCTTACCGATGACAATTTTTGTCTACGAACTGTACTGTACTCGGATAAGGCATGCCGCTCAAATTGAGGAAAAAAATAGGTGCTCCGCCCAGAAGGTAGAAGGCGTCTAAAAGCCCACCTGAGAAAAATAAAAATATATGGCAGTTCAGGTCTAAAACATAACCTATAATTCCCACCTATTATTCTTTATAAAAATTAACCGAACATGAACGAACAAGCCGTGACAACAACGCTCCCCACCAGCCCCACCGTCCTGACAACTCAAAAAAAAAAAAAGCAATGAAAAGAGAAGAAACCACGGAGTACCGGTTGAGCGGTAATGATCCTTATGGAGCTTGGTTGTGCAGGGTTGTGTAGGGGTGGTGTGACGCACGGCTCGCCCTATGCTCGGTTAATCTTATAAACCAATAATACATACCATACTAGCCCTCCTTGGCCATCAAATCTAAAGGGGATAGGGGTGGTAATGATTGTAATACAGAAACCGTTGGTTAATAGAAAATGTTTACCGCAGCAGCTGACAGCCGATGAGGTGTCCTTGCGATACCGTAGCCTGCAGTTACAGCCCAGCGGGTACCACTAACCCCATTGGCTACCAACCAGTTTTTCGTCATGCCCTCGTCGGGAGGCCCCGCCCCTTTTTCTCAGCACACATCCCCACACTCCCCCCGGCTCTTGCCACGAAATCCCAGCCAACCACAACAAGTCCTACTCCTACGCCCTGACGGGAAAAGCTTGAAAGATCTATGGCCAGAGCCAGTAAACTAAAGTGTCTCATAGGGGTGTGGCAAATATCAGTGGGTTAGGGATGGGTGGGTGGAGAAACACATTGAGTACAGCCAAAGTTCGTATTGGCAAATTTTTAAATGTTCTTGGGTAAGTGCGCATGTATATATATGCAAGAATGTATATACAAAGGGCAGGCATTTAGTGATCGCACACACTACTTTGTGACCTCGCCAATTTTTTAGGATTTTTTGCTGGTAACCCACTTTGGTGCGTGCGAAGACTAAATACCGGACCCTTGTATGTATGTATGGTAACCAGACTAGAAGCGCTGCGCCCGCGCAAGCATCAATAGATAGACATCGTCTCGGGAAAGCTCCACGATGCCAATCGTATCGTCTGTTCCGGATGCCACACACTTGCGCCAAAAGTAGATCGGGGGTGTGGCAGTGCCAAGAAATCTCTGAAGAGGATCCGTCAATATTTTAGAAGGATCGATAGCTTGTTATTCCTTGGGCTGCTTCAGCTAGAGATGCTGTCATGAGAATGTATTGGGGATACAAATTCTCCTATCCTGGCTAGCGAGATACAGGTATTATTAAATAAACAGAATCAAATACTTTCGGAACTACCGGGAAAAGAAAAACAGGAGATTCCCACTCAAGAAAGAAGAGCTTTTTAGACATGGAGTTATTTTTTCTTGCTCTTTTGTTTTTCTTCCTTGATCCTCGGAGCAGCATATGTGGGCTCCTCTGCACGTGGCCTCCTCTGCACATCTGAGACTCGATTCCCGGCAAACCCGAAAAACTACTGGTAGGTGCATACTCGTAATTTTCTGACTGTTGTGAACACGACTAGGTCCGCATATTCCTGGATATGTATGATAGACCAATAGCACAGAGCCTAACAATACATAAAATAAGACCCGCAACCTGGATCGAAGTAGTTAAAAGATTAAAAACTGCTCCCGAGGGCACTCTTTTTTTTTTCTTGAAAATCTACTTCTGGGCAGGTCTCAAGCATCCAATCTTGGCGCTAGATGCAGACCCGGCCGTCTTCACAAAAGTCAGAAAATTACGAGACAGTGCTCAAGTAGTAAATGACGCTCGCCTGCATGATTTTAAAAGCTGTCTCAAGACTCGCTGGTTTTTTTTTTTCTCTAGCCCATCTTGCCAGGGCCTAGTCTCTAGAATACGCTCGGAGAGTTGCTCCTCAGCACGAGGCTCAACTATGATATCGGTATCATACTAAAGTCGGGTGACAAAAAACTCGGGCCGTTGGCTATTTTACACCAAAAATAGCCATTTTCAGAAATTCATAGCTCAACACTGCCTAGGTAAGAAATATCGCGAGGATGCAAGAAGCATGAGAACAACTATTTCTTTCTATCATCAAAATCTCAAGCCTGTAAATTAATAACTTATGATTTGCTCTGCAATCGTGTGGTAAGATTGGAAAGTGACTTGAGATTTTGTATGAGGATGCCATACAAAAGATACATGACAACCACCTTTGTTGTAGGTTATCTTTGGTTTCTCAATTCCATAAACCTTCTACCTAATTTTCTTTCTTGAAAACTACTCTCCACCTATTTCCCAGTTTAATTTGGCCTAAATTGGAACAATTGGATGTGTTGGGGGGGATTAAATGGTTCGTAGAGTACTCGGTTTTTGTGTAAAATGGCCCTTGGCCCGAGTTTTTTGTCACCCGACTGTAGTTCTAGCGTTTCTACTTTCTCATTCGGCGACGAATGTCTCAAACGCCCCATACCCCCGCACATACATACCCACTCGAGTACCGGCATCCATTTTCCAGGCGGTCAAAGTTGGCCGAGTGACATATTATGCACAAAAACCTCAAACCCCAAAAACCAGCCATATAGCAAATACAAATTCCAGTTTGATTCCCATAAAAAAATTCTAACTCGTCAACCCCCCCACCGAATATGGAGCGCCCAGCAAGCATATTCATAAATCCCTATAACACCCGCGGCTAGCTCACCCTCCATATAAGTAAACTTTTTTTCCTTCTTCCCCCCACCTCTCTCCCACATAGACAAACAGACTGTTCGCTCTAAACTTTCTCAGCTATCCCCAACGCTCATCTGCTAGTCCTCTTCAATTTCGCCATCCAGCACCACAACCAGGACCAGCACCTTCAGTCACGAGCACCGATACTCCTTTTCTTTAGTCATGCCTAGCCACTCCCATAAAGTCACGTCCGAAAGTTCCATGCCCACAGCTCCACCCTCCTCCACCCCGGCCAATACATGTCCTCCTGGGCTTGCCTGTCCCGTCTCCAGCTGCCCATTAATTCTCAAGGGAGAAACGCCCCACCGGTACCTCAGGAGGCACCTTAACCACCCTGGACTTTACGGGCGCACAGGACAGGAGAAAGACGTTTGGCTCAATCTTCACAAGATAGAGCACGAGCGACTCCTAGCTACACTTGGTTTAGCCCCTCTTCCACAACCCTAACCCTAAGGAGGCAAGCCAAACTGACCGTGTTAATATAATCAAATTAGTAGAGGGCAACAACACGGAAGAAGGGAGGAATTCGAGGACTGCGGAATTCGAGTTGCGTGCTAAAAGCATGGGGGTTGCCGGGGAGAATTTTGTTACCCAGAAGGTTGCCATCTGGGAAGGGATGAGGGCTACCAAGCAGAATGGTGACGATACCGGAGTCAGTTTCCTCCTTTCGCCCCTACTTTGAGGCTATGGTGGGATCACTGCTGATTGAGATGAGAGGTTAATTGTAGTACTATGCCTGGGTTCTTTTGGATGCCGCCACCAGTGCCGACCAGTAAACTCTCTGGCGGAGGAGTCAAGGTTTTCCATTTCATGAATTCCGCTGAGGGGCCTAGATGTCGACCTCACCTTTTTTTTTTGCTTTATAGAGCACCCCATATTTTCTCGTATACCACGCAGTGCGTCCATCTTAGTTAGATAGTGGTTGGCCGTTATCGAAGAGTTTGTGTTCCGTGGTTAGGAATTTCTTTGAGCAAGCGAATTGAGTTGGCTATTGTCCTCGAGTCTGAGCACATGTCGGGTACCCGTGCTGCACTGTTGTCTTTCTCACTAAAAACGTAACTTTTCAAATCCCAAATGCTCTGCAACCACAAATGGGATTTTGACGAGAACCGGTTATGATTATTCGCCTTCGTTTTTTATTTCTCCAATTACATTATGCCCAACGATGCGCAGATTACCCGGAGACGTCGAAGCACCGGATTTTTATGTCATACCAGCCTACTCGCCCCAGGAATAAGTCCTGAGACAACCGGCGCAACCAACTATCCCGATGCTACAGTGGCTCAAGTTGACGCCACAGTCCAAATGAAGAGTCCTATTACCAAAGGCCCAACTCCTAGAAAGGGGAAAAGACTCTAATATAGAGGCATTAATATTAATTGACTTTACAGTTGTGGTTGCGATTGTGATAGCTATCGTGGTTGTCATGATGGGTGAATTTTGCCTGGGATTGTGGTTGAGCTCGTTGTCTCCGAACTTATTCTCGGCGTGGGTAATCGTAACTAATATTTACATAGCTCCGTTAGCTCGCTAATCTCTGGATTCAGAGACAAAAGCCCTTAAGAAGGATTAGTGCTTTCCCAGCATAGTATAGCCTGAGTCAAATGTTTATGTTGGATCTCATAAACTTGCTGTCGCAATTGTGTCAGCTTACCCAGCTAAACCTACTTTGGGCTCGTGCCGCGATTTGCAGAGGTATTTGACGCTAGCGAATCGCAAGAGTTTTTACGGTAGTTAACCAGCAAAATAGTCCCCCTCTTGTAAGAAAACATCTCCCGAGACAATTGTCATCCTACCGTGATGCAAGTATGAAAAAGTTTGCCGAATTACCAATTTCTTTAATAGTAGTTTGGTGAACGATTGAGCCAATTGGTTCATTTATTTGTGGGGTCTTGGGGTCAGTAATGGCTTACTTTCCACTTTTCCAAGACAGGAGCCGCGCCTTGGCACAACGCTTGAAGAGTCCACAGCCATGATAGTCATCCAATGGCAGCCACAACCCGATAGAACAAACGCCAAAGTCTCAACGCATGAAAAAAGATGAAACAGAGATTAGATCAGATCAGATGGAGGCTGTGGTATGGTACGGTAGTCTGTGTAAATTTAAGTAAAGTTTTACTACAATCTCATTGTTCTAGTATTATACTGTTGCTTACTCGCTTCCTACGAAGAATTGAGCATGGTTCGGTCTGGTTAGCGATCTTAGTATGATACCGGTGTGGATGAGGGCATTAGTATAGGGTAGTTTAGCAGTCAGGAGAGTGTTTGAGTACGCACTAAACACCTATGTTTGTAGATAGCTTGGCATGCAGAGTTTCCTGCATATAAGCCACCTCTCTCTTTCCTTAGTTAGACAAGCACGCGAACACCCAGGCAAACACCAATAGAGATCGTTTCCTTCCTATTCCAAGCGGGTGCAGCACTTCCTCTTTTGCTATATCCTTGTTCCTTCTATTTAGCACGATACCCTCAGAGCATTTCCCCATCTAGTTATTATCCGGTATAGCAGAGAGTCACAGCTACACGCACCAGGTGGGATACGGCTCGGTCGACCACACCATCCTACTAAGGGAACTATATCATTTACTCCCACACCGGTAGTCTAGACGCCGCGCTGGGGTGCTCAGCCTCAGCCTCACTCAGCCCCAAACGTGAGGTACGGTTCCGCCACGGAATAACACACGAGCGGGATGTTTAAGTTACGGTAGTGGGGAACTCGAGCCAAGCACCGCACCCAATGGCTAATAATCTTTTCCCGGCAAAGTTTAAGTTCCGAGTAAGCTGATTGGGAAGTTAAGGACGCTCGCATGATATATAGGGCAAAGAAGAAGAAAAAATCTCGCTAAGATGGCCTACTGGTGATGTTCTTGTGAAAAAGAAAGAAAAAAAACTGACGGAGTGGTGTAAATGATTGTGATTTTGTACTCTGCATGGCCAGATGGGTTTTTGCTATCATCAACACCGTACTCGTAGTACAAACCCGCACGTGGGTTGAAGAGTTTTGGCAGTTATGATAGCTGGTCGTCACTTTTGCGTTTGTCGCTTTAATATATTTAGATGCGGCGTTGTTTATTGGGTACGAGTTACTCAGCCACTGAAGGAGTGATAAGTGTGAAGACAGGTGACATAATATGAAAATTAAGGTTCTGCCTTACGACCGCTACTACGATACCGTACCAGAAGGGAGATTTTCGCGCTCAGAATTCCGGATGGCTTGACAGGTTAATGGAATTGCGAATACCGGTGTGCCGTGTACCCGGATTGATGGGGGAGTCTAGCTGTTTGGACTCTTCGGAGCATTGTTTTCCACCCAACAAAACACCTTGGTAGCTAGCCTTGGCATGCAAAGATTCTCTGCATAAAAGCCGTCTTCATGTACCATAGTTTAGAGAGAGCAGCCTTCCGGGGGATCAGTGCCCAATAGACAACGTTTCCTTTCTATCTTTATCGATCACGGTTTCTTCTTGTCTATTCTATCCTTGCCCATCCCATTTAGCCATACATCGCCAGGTCAACTTACAGCCGATCTATTGTGCAGTTTATTGGAAGGTCACAACTACGCTTACACGGGAGGATACGGCACGGTCGACACACCATCCAACAAGGGGAAGGTCAAGAAAAACCCTCCCCACCGGTATCAAGTGTGCCGATCTTTTACTGCGTTGGGAAAACACTAAAGTTAATCCTCCTCCGGATGTCTTGACTTACTTGTAATTTCATCGCGTACCGTATTCGGAATCTGGTATTATTAAGGCCTGTTTTTGGTTGTCATGTGACATGCCAAACCATGTTGATTGGTGTCTCTACTTGCACAGGGATGAAAAAAACCGGAAAAGGCAGCGCATCAAAGTAGGGAACAGGAGGACAATCGATGTGGCAATGGATGAAAGCGACCATCTTGAGAAACATCTTAAACCCAGGCTGTTGCACAAGGTAGTTGCATATGTCCATTCAGCTAGCTGTATAGTGATGTGCGGGTATTGTCTTCCTTAAACCATCATCCAGCTTTCTAGTGTCTCCTAAACCCCATTTTTTCCTTATCCTCGCACAATCTTGCTGATCTGTTCTTCATCCCTACTACAAACGTGTCTCAAAGTCAGTTAAAATTGGTACTCGTGCATGAACCAGATTCCGAATATGCGGTGAGACTACGAGTACTGTAGAATCTGGAGATGGCGGATTTCAGTGCTTGTTTACCTCGCCAAAAAAGGTTGGTAGGTATCTTTCCGCTTAGATACCGGTACTCGTAATTTTCTGACGTTTGTAAACACGACTGCTATTGCATATGGGCAAAAAAATTGCCCGGAGCCTCAAGATTTTGGTGTTATGCAATAGTAGTCGTGTTTACAAACGTCAGAAAATTACGAGTAGTCCAGTGATAACTCTATTTATTCTTCACTAATACTGTACTTGTACCAGTATAAATCCAGCCTTGTAACGTACCGTTCGTCTATTTTCCGAAAAAAAATTTAATCAACAAAAACTCGCATACAGTATTACCCTCCGGCCGGCTTTTTACAAAAAATTGACTTGAGCGGCGGCATAAAATCCCCAACCATCCCTAAGGATATTATCACCTAGAGTTAATTCTCTTTGAACTTCTAGAGCAAATCTAGCGCAACCCAGCGGGAATGATCTCGCTCTCCTTGTCTACGTATGCGCTTACGCAATTGCGAATCGCGACGTCCGCGCTCGCGGGGGTCCGATAGACGCTGTGGCGAGCGGGCTTCTAGCCTAAAAATAGGAGTAGAGGAAGTGAACTCGGAGTGGGGAGATCACGTGCCCCGCTTTATTCTGCGTGAGTGGGTAGCCTTCCCCTTACTTTTTTGTACCCGAGTGCTACCGTAGGGATGCATACATCCCAAATTTATGCCGGTTTTGTACTCGAGTACTAAATCGAGTTCCGTGACTGAACATTCGCATAAGAGTGTACTTTTGATACCATACCGGCATGAAAAGAATAATACCCGTAGTTTCACATCACGCCGTGGAAATGCCCTGTGTATATATTGCAACTGATGTAATTTGACATGATTCGTTTGATTCCTCCCTCCCTCACTTCATCTACCATTCCCACTAACCACCTAGACATAATGAAAACTGACAAAGTATGATAGGGTAAAAGAAATCAAATAACACAAGTTAAGAAGAAGAAGGAATATCTAAATAACCAACCAAATGGATGAGAAAATATGCTTCCGAAGAATAAGATGTGTATAAAAAATAAAAATAAAAAAAGGGCAACGTGAACGCCAAAGCTAAAGCCAAAGCCAAATGAAATTACTCCTTTTCTCCTATGTACCTCACCGCCAGAACTAGACCGGGTACTGATCCCAATTCGGCCCCTCAATCACCCCATCCAGTGCATTCTTCCCAAACTTGTAGGTTTCCAATAATTCCTCGTGATCAATGCCCAGATGCCTCTTCCCGTCGCGTCCCTTAAACCAGCCAAAGCCGTAAGTATGCCCCAGCCGTCTAAGTTTCTTCTTTCGCATGGCGGTGCTCTGCTCCTCCGTACCTTCAAAGTCTACCAGCATCTTGCTCTGGTGTATGAACGCCAGCACAGATGATATGGTGCCGGGCTGGCGGGGGAGGAAGGGGAATCGGCGAAGGTGCAGCACGAGACCCATTGTCAGGATTGTCACGGAGAGGATTATAACACCCAAGACAAAGGACACGGTGAAGCTCAGGTCGGACTCCTCGCCGCCGGTGCTGTCTAGTGAACCCATTACCACGGTGAGGACTTCCACCAGGAGGGACACAAAGCCTACCCATGCTAGAAGGAAATGTCCCTTGCTCGCGGCCTTGAGCACTATAAAGCCGGGAATCGTGGCGGAGTAGTCGAGAGTTAAAACGCTACTCGGCGCGTGCCGGTTGAAGAGGACCCAGAAGGGTTCCAGCATGCGCATGTCCTTTTCCACGATTTCCCAGAGGGACTTTATCAGCACGGATACGCCGGTTAGGACCCAGGGGGTTTGGTCCACTACTATGCCCAATGGGCCGTAGGCCAGTGGTGTCAAGACTCCACAGAGCGCGACAAGGAAGGCGATGAACGGGAGGCCACCCTTCAGGCGGAGGATGAGTGGGTGCGGGTTCATGGCCTTGGGCGCGTTCACATCGCGCTCATTTTCCTTGAGGAATTGGGCCTGCCACAGGGCACCTTTGTGCAGGACATATGTTCGTTTGTTGAGTTGCTTGTGGATCGTCTCCTCGGAGGCGGAGTCCAGGTCTTTGAAGTCCATCAGAATGTGCGACTTGTTTGCCATGGCAGCGACCCCCGCAATTCCACTGGGGTCTCCTAGCAGGCCGGAGCGACGGCGGGACAAAACGACAAGCATTCCCACACCCAAGAAGATGATTATCGCGACGGTGGCTTCGAGGATTCGGGAAAAGTACTGATCAACGACTATTGTCTTTTCGATATCTGAGTCGGGTCTTGGCTTGCCCGTGGCCGGGTCCATCATCTTCTTGCGCGCGCGCTGGGACGGGGTAATTTCGATGAATACGGATAGCAACACGGGAACCAGGGCGAATGCCAGGAGTGATGCTACGGATGAAACCACGACGAGCCATTGCCGGTGCCGTATCGCGGCGACGGGAACGAGCAAACTCCAAAAAGTTTGGTATTCGATGTTCAAGGTACTTGCCGCGAGGGCTCCTTTGGATCCCTTGCTGAGCTGGTAATACGGCTCAGTGCGCTTGACTTCTGTATCCGTGATTTTCCAGAGGATACCGTATATTACGGCTATCAATGTGGGGAGGTACTTCCACATAGCGAAGGTTATCACTGTCAAGTCTCTGTCTACCTGCTTGAAGGAGATAATTCCTCGTTTTCCGCCCTTGCGGATTAGGCCCCTGTTGGAGTATTGGTAGAGGGCTTCCACGCAGACAATTAGTCCGAGGGATATTAGGAGGAGGCCGGTTATGAACCAAGGGCGCATCGATATGGGTTTCCAATTGGGAATTACACGGGCTTGTTTACCGTGTTAGCCGAGCTGACTAATTTTAGCTTTAACGGGGAGAGAACCTTACTTGGTGGGAAGAAGTAGGATTGTTTGTCGCCGTTTTCCGTTGTTCCTGCTCGATGGAGGGAGAATGCATCCGCTGTAATAAAAATTAGTACCAATCCTGTGCCAATTCAGCGATTTTTTGGCGAAACTTACAATCTCTCCGCTCGTTGCTATTCCCCCCACCCCCGAAAGACGATAGATCTATCACTTCGCCGGTACCTATATATATCGCAATCAGCCCCACATCCCCCCCCTCACCATGCCCACTAGTACAACAAAAATCAACCACCAAAACTCACCAGTATAAGCATAATCTGCGTCCATCTTATAATCCTCCATAGCCCTAGCCGCCGGAGCGGGAATAAAGTCCGCGCCAAAACTGCTAATATCATAACCGACAGGCTCCTCATCATCCCTCTCGTCAACTTTTGTATAATCTCCCTCGCCTCTTCCATCCCCATAACCCCCTCCCCGATCCCTAATAGTCCCCATATAACTTTTAGGACTTGACCCCGGTCCCCGCCCTTTCACCGTGCCAAGGATCTTATCACCCAGACGCTTGGCCATGCTCGGCTGCCGACCCGGCCCACCCCATCCTCCTCCGGGGGCAAGATACCCGCCACCTCGACTGCCCCCTTCATGTGAGATCCGATTATGCTCAGTAAGCCTTACACGCTCGTAATCCGTGTCGTCAAAATCCATAGGGACCGACGGGGGCGGCGGTGGAGCGGGAATATCATATCCAACCGAATTCCTGTTGTTACCATTACCACTATAACCGCCGACAGTGGGCGCGGGCGGTTGCGGAACCGAGTCCCTAATGGCGCTCCGTCGCTTATGCGAGTTTTTCTGGAAACCGTAGGTTTGCGCGGACGCTGCGGCGTACGGGGAATTCAGCAGTGGGCTACCGGTGTGTGTGAAGGTGGGTGATAGCGGGGAGGTTATACGCAGAGATTCCGGTATCCCGTCTTCGGGAATCGGAGGTATCTGTGGGGATATCTCGGGCGAGGAGAAGACTGGTTCACCATGGCAGGTTCGGGAGAATTCCTCGGTTCGGGAGTGACTGTGTCTATGACCGTGCCCACCGCCACCACGAGATCCGTGCTGAAAGCCCGAGGGCGCATAGGGTGTTCCCGGGGATGAAGGGTAGGTGGAAGAGTGGGCCGTTGGGTCGGGAAAGTTGATCGTTTCCCAACCGAATGATGGGTCGAATGAGTCGCCATCTATTCTTGAGATACGAGATTTGGCCATTTCAATGACAACGGCAACAACAGCAACGGCCTGTCAGGAGCCCGAATATTTTGGACTGAATTTTAGCTTTTCGATATCCACCTTATTTTACAACTCCTTAGAGGAGCGTTTTTTTAGTGTCAGTGGGGAAATAGAAATGGGGGTTCAATGCACGGCACCCCTGAACCCTGGCAGCCGGCCGTACAGTAAGTAGACAAACAATCAGAGAGGGAGTAGCGAAGACAAAAATAGAGAGAGCCGGAGTAGTAGAAATGAACAGAGGGAAAGAAGGAATGAAAGGAACAGAATAGACAGAAAGCGACAAAGGTTTATCCCCTTTTTCTTCTCCGTGGATGGAGAGGAGGAAGAAGAGAAGGAAGAGGCTTGTTCAGTTAGTTGAAAGGATATTTTACCAAGCCTGACCAGGGGTATTCCTGATGGCGGGGGGGGGGGGGGATGGTAAAGGAGAAGAGGGCGGCACCGCAACCAAAAGAGATGAAAATGAAAGAGTCCACGGTACACCAACAATTGATGATGGTTACAAGCTGGTAGTACACACCGAACTCGGCCGGCTCAGACGCCAGGTGTGACCGAATAAAGGACAACCAGCAGACGAGACAATATTGCAGAGGGAATGGATTAGGCTGGATTTAGGATGTATGGAGGAGGATAGGAAGAGGAGACTCCCTTCTCTTTCTCGTAACGCGTCCCACAAAAAGCGGGGGGGGGGGGGTTGTGGGTAGACGAATGGACGAATAACTGAATAAATGGCCAACAGCAAGTTCGAGGAGAGAAGGAGTGAAAGAAAAGAAAAGAAAGAAAGAAATGCTGCGAAAGACAAAAAGTCTTCTTCATAACCCCAATCCGAAACTCAGCCGCACTGGAGTGAAGCCAGCAATATCCATACATCGCTCCCCCTCCCGACCTCCACTCCAAGCCCATCTTGAGAAAAAGTACGGTACGGTAACCACACATCCATACCAAGTAACCTAAGCTTAATCCAAGTCACCAATACTCGTATGTACAAAACACCGATTGCTTCAACATTCTCTTAAAAAATGCTCTCCTTCTTTCAAGCCCTTAACCTTGAGAACTACCAGAGCGCATAGAAAAATTGGCCCAAAGTGCACTAAGTTGCATAAGTTACCCGGAAAAATCCAATTAGTTGGTGCAGGTACTCGAGTACCGTACTTAAAAAGTCCAGTTCAGAAAATCACTTCCTGTTCCTCAATCCTCGCGGGCAGGCAAGAGAAGAAGTGGAGGAAAAGGGAAGAAAAAAAGCAAAAACAAAAGCTGTTGCCTGACGGAGGTTTCTTTCTTTTTTTCCTCCCTATTTCAAGCACCACACCACACCCGAACAAAGCTGGCTGGTTGGGCTTGTCTCGACTCATGCAAGCAACCAACCACCAACCACACACACAACACAGAGAGGGCGCGAAGAAGGCTTGGAGAAGGTATCGTAAGCACGGGAATCGGAATCGAGAAAGCACAGCATCCCGTTCGCAATGTGACCGAGGAGATAAAAATCGAGTACCGTTACCGGTACGCTATTCGGATACTACCGTATACGATTAATCTGCGGTACTTGTATTATGATACTCGGAATAAAAAATAAAAATAAACAAGGCAATACCACATGTTACCCAAGCTGGTGCAGAATCTTCCCCGTCCCAGGTCCCCTAGTGCGGGTTTAATACTGTATTTTCCCATACATTATTGTACCAGGGCCAGATGCTTGCTTCTCTTCTACAGTATTAACCCTTTTCTCTTCATCTTCTCTTGTGTTACTGTGATACGGAGTACGGGGCCGGTAGGGTGCTACCATCCCTTTTTATCACCACCCAATGCTCGCTTCCCATGGACTGATTACATAACCATAGGAACAGTTTACCAAAACCAGCGTGCTGAAGAAAATTAACTTGACACGCTCCAAGAGCACCGGTACCTGTACTAGTACCGTAAATTCTTTTACCATTGGCCATCTCAGGAAGAGGTGATACAGTAAAAACTTTGGCCATTCGCCATCTCGGTTAGGTCGCAAATCCCGGGACTCAGAGACAAAGCTTCTTGAGATGGATTAGTACTTTCCTAACATAGGATAGCCTGAGTGCTTTGGCCTTGTTTGATCTTCTCAGCTTTCCAAACTAAACCTATCTTGGGCTAA
>Ga0307507_10005496_pt1 | contig 20740 bp, 27 predicted proteins | sample 7_EM_MG_FD_207223 | JGI IMG/M metagenome (GOLD analysis project Ga0307507, IMG submission 207223) | Populus trichocarpa ectomycorrhiza microbial communities from riparian zone in the Pacific Northwest, United States - 7_EM | ecosystem: Host-associated > Plants > Roots > Unclassified | place...
TGGCTGGGACCAATATCCCCAAACCAAATTCTTCGAAGGCGACAGGTCGCGTAGATGCGAACGTGAGATACGTGTGAATAACCACCCATCGGAATAGTTCTATTCGGATCTGAAGTCCAGCCTCCTCTGCATTCCTCAGCATCATGATCTGTTATTAGACTAGGAGTCGAGAAGCGCGCCATGACAGTAGGTAGGTGCAAAGCGATTGTGCTCCATGGAGTAAGAAGCTGAGATGAAGTTGGCGGAAAGGAGAGTGGCAGATGGAGAACGGGAGGTTTGTTGTGGCTCAGTTTAAGTCGCGGTTGTGCCTAGTCCAGTTCCTTGAGTACAGTGATGCCAACAAAACGAAGTAATGAAATCAAACTTCTGATAGAAACTCCACAAGCCATATGAGAGTAAGCAAACATCGTAGTATACGTTATTCTTGAAAGGTGAAAGAAACGCACCTGAAATGTTGACAGCCGGAGGATTCCAACCCGAGCAGACAGATCTACAATCCCAACTTCGAAGGCCCATTCCTTGGATAGATTCCGGACTTGGAGATGAATCCACGGGTGCTTGATACCGAGACCGTCAACACTTGAACTGCCGTAACTACCAGGGAGATAATTGAAGACTGGTGGGGATTGAATATATGTCGTAGTAATGGTGGGCGATTGGATGTGAAGGACGGTCTGATCTAGGCAATATCCATACAATTCAGAGTTATCCTCTTGGTATTGAGAATGTTGTGGGGTAATTAGTACCGCAGGCGCTGGAGGGGGTGGCTGGGAAAGGCGGTCGTGGAGAAGGACAACGAAGGAATCGACTGGAAGCGAATCATCCTTGTGTACACAGAACAAGGCGAGGGGGTCACTTCCTGTAGACGAGAAAAGAGAAACGGTTGAAGGCTGCAACGCCGTTGAAAACATAAGTGGAAACCAACTTCGAAGCTTACATATTTATATTTGGTTCCCGCCAGATTTTCGGGAGTCCTACGAAATAATATTTGCTCTTATCCTCAGCCTACATACATACATCCATCGTCGCCAATCTCCCGGTATGTCGAGTGGAGCGTTGTGGGCAGATGATTGACTTTGTCAAGAAAGCACGGTGATTTCGGTACTCCAGAAGCAAAATAATGACGCGTCCAACAGATGCCCTCAGATGCCACGTAAACGGTACTTGGCTACATACATACGGCACCAATCGTGCGATCCACCACTACAATCAAGCTGCCATTAATCTCTCTTGAAGAATTATGCTCGCCCTCGCCTGACCAAAATCGATAAGTTTGCAGAACTCTCCCCATTCATTCATCGTCAGCAGTCCCTCGTTGGACCAGCAATTCAGCACATTGGATCTCTTGATAATTCAAGGGGCGCATTCCTTCGTGACGCCCTTGTTCACACCACGTTACCCAAAGGCAGGCTCAGGAGAGCACCATCAGTTCGAGGACGGGACATTCTATCAAGGTTTACTTACGTGCAGGAGGGTGACCCCTGAGCTCGAGGCATATGGCACCTTTGGCAGAATGAAGAAGATCAAAGTCCGAAGCATCAGGACCCTCAGTCCGAATGAATTACAGACCGGCTTTCTTCATTTTGCTGCCATCCGAGGTAGATAAATAAGGGGTCGGTGCTCTAGGGTTCCATGAGAGACAATCGGGTTGTTCGCAGAGGGAACAAACTTGCCTGGAGATTAGGTGAATTGCGACAATGACATGGAATTGAGAGTGGGCTAAATTATGTGGAGACAGGCTTGAGGTGGAGAATCTACTGGACATTCATTGGACGCGCCCGCTCCGAAGTGCCAATCAAGGTTCTCAAGTACTCAAAGCATCAACTCAACGTTGTGCTCCTGTCCCACAAATCGGAGCCAGTCAGTTCCTCGTGCACGCATGCATCCTGGTTTCCGTCCGGTATCTAAAACAAACCACGGGGCAGGCATTTTTTGCCCAGTACTTTGCCCTCTCCACCAAGCGCCGCGGAGATCAAATTGTCAGCGCCCCACCTCGCCCATGTGAAATGTTGGCAGCACGTCATTTTTCTGCTCGACAACACACTCGCATACCCACAAATTACAATCTCTGTTGTTCCAATATCATCTCCGTCTTGTGATACGTGCATAACGCATCGAACTTTTGACTTGCCCCATGTTGGAACTGTGAATAGTTAAACGTCGATCCTTTTGACAGCCAGTCATCCAGTCGTCCGGAACCCCAAACGTTATCGTCGACCACGGTTAGCTGCCAATGCGCATAATTTCCACGAAAAGCATCAAGGTTACAAAACTACGAAATATACTATTGTGTGACGTGGATTGGCAGAGCCTAACCCTGACACAAAGTCTTTTTGTATACTAGACCCCGGCGGTAAGTACTTAGAACAGGCTGATCGCCGATTCGAGGACGAAGAAAAGTGGGTCGACATCGAAAGTCAAGCGAATACCGATCTATCCGGAAGAGGCCTGTCTGAAGCGTAATCACATCAGAACGGCTTTGAAGTATCACCATTTTCATGATAGTACTTTGTTCATCAGAAGAACGGATCGCGCTCAAACGCCTTGCCAGATTCAAAACTTGCACCAGGCGCTCTTGGATCATCACCGTAATAGGCAAAAACACCCAATTCCACGACCTGGCCATGCAGGATTCGGGATACGAGTTGGATGGTCACAGTTGAAAAACCAAGACCCCTCACCATGGTTCTGTTTTATACGTTGCAGTCGTGTCGCCCAAGATAAGATTGGTTAAGGGTGAGGCCTTGAGGAACCACGATTGTGGTGGTTACCGTGTTGGCGGGGAACTCCTGTCATGCCACTAGTGCATCCTCTTGTCAACGGCATGCGACAGAAAATTTTAACTTGTCCTCAACTTCCATCTCCGCCATGAAATGCTCTGGCTTTGTACAGATTAATACCACGACTAATCTTTTTTTCATGTGCTTTACCTACACGCCTTTCTGTTTCCATATCATGAACCTACGGCCTCGATCACTTCGACTCTATGAATCCTTTGTTTGGTTCCTCTTCACGAGGTGTGCTTTAATACCAAAAAATATCTCGTGTAACCCCAAAATATCTTGCGTCCAAAGTGAATAGACCTAGATATCATGGCTTCGATAGGGGTGAAATAGACGTCCAGCTGTAGGCTAACCGACCCTGCTCTTCGTGTTTTAGCGCCCGAGAGGAATGGGTAGAGACCGCGACAAATCATCGGAGACAATGGCCAAGGGCCGCCATCGGGGCGGCTAGTAATTCGGTGGACAACTTCTCATGTCGAAAACCTGATGTCTTCGCGACGCCACTGACCCTTGAGCGGTTTATCTGCATGCATCGTACAAGTGAAAAGTTCTAGGGAGCGCATGTGTTCAAGGGCTGTGAGGAATAAACGATCGATAGGACGGGTTCGCTGCCTTTGGATATTTGCTGGTTCTCTCACAAATGATCGTCTTAATCGTTGCAATCTCCCTACAAGATGAGTCGCGTTGACCTTTGCGAAAAAGGAGAAAGATCAATACGCCGGCGATTTGAATTGATACATGCACTAGGTACGCGGTCGTTTTTAAGCGTTCTCCGGGGTCAGTTTTAAGATGCTTGACTTTGGATCAAATCGAGTTTGCCGTAGGAAAGACGTAAGAAAGGCGAATTTCGCCTGTGAATTTCTTGTGTTGGCGCCCAGGAACGGGTCGTTCGGACGAAACAGAGTCGAGCGATTCAAAATAAATTGAGCGGCTCAGTGTTGGTGTGCATCCGGACAGTCCTGGTGCGCTGAATCCTGATACTTTTTTTCGCGAGTAAGATGCATCATCAGATATTGTACTGACCGGATGGAGCAAGACTGGCCGCAAAAGCGTCCGTCGATACATAAGGCTGATACATGAGACTATGCAAAAGGTGCCCTCGAAACGAGTGGGCTTGACATAGGGCATACAAGCATAGATGTGCCCTTTTTTTGTTTGACAAGGATGGGAACTCCGTGGGAGCCACACCTGTGGGCCGGAGGATTAAAAGGTCCAAATCGATAACATAACGAGGCTAAATACTAGATGAAAGACGGTGTTTCGGAGCAGAGGCCATGAGGTGGCAATTCGGACTCGGACTGTTGAGTCTGATGAGATGGGCGGACGAAAGCACGCCAAAGTCCAGTTTAAAAAACTGGGAAGACCAGGTAGACTAATAGAATTTGATTGGTGTTGACAGATCGCAGAAACAGACGATAACCGGGAAAACGGTGCAAGATACTAGAGAGGAGCAAAGTTGGAGCAGTACAGTGGAAGTGTGACAAAGACTTGAATTTCGCGGAGGTTGAAATGATGGTGGAATAGGAAAATCGTGTGTCACGCAGTGGCGCTGAATGCGGATCCGTCTGCGAAACAACTATTTACAGAAGCAGAGTTGCACCCTGGAATATGCACTCACAAACGCTGCCGCTGCTACTTAGCTTGGTTTGAACGAAGGTTGAACCAGGTTTGTAAAGATGTGAACCAGACTCACGTTTTTGCTAGGGAATTGCATCGATCTTGTAGAAATGGCGATCTGGATCTGTGATCCTCGGTCAGCCTGCAGAAATCGAGGCATGGGCAACTGATATTCCAACAAATCGTCAACCAACAATATAAGTCGCTGCCAATGCGCCTTTGCGCCCTTTCAATTCATGGCCCATCTTCAACGACGTAACGGTTCTACTAAGTTTCAAGTTGACTCAGAGGCTGGTAGTTATCCACACCGTGACCACTATCTGCCGTCCTATCCCACTTCATGGCAAGCCTACCCCACTCCTCCACATCCACCGTCAGAACCCTGCTACCAAATCTCAATCCCATCCCCGCCTCTTCAATTTTCCTCGCGTCCCTACAAAAATGATCTTCCTCGATCCCCATCACTAACACCCGATTTCGCTCCCAACGATATTACAGATGACCTTTGCGCACTCACCGACCAATCGGATTCTCCACGTACAACATCCTCACCCCCTTGTTCTGTTAAAGTGGAGCCCGAAGAATCTGATGGCTGTTTTATTATGGAGGTCCCCTCATTCGGCGGCCCGTTTGCGATGCACAAGTGCGCACCTCCAACCAAGGTGCCTCTCCGCGCGACCAAGGCCCCTAGCGCCATGTTCAAGATGATGGGCGTGTTTCACCTTAACCCGTTTGCGATTCACAACGGCAAAGGGCGAGGCATCGTATCTCCAACTTGGTACGGTGGAGAGGCGCGCCCGCTCGATGAGGAACCGAGAATTTTCGAATTTCAAGTTGATTTAGAGGACCTCGATGCGACCACTACCTCTCCTCTTCCCAATACTAAGGAACAAGTTCGTTTTTTCTCTCCAGAGTTCCAACTCCACCGGGACGAGTTGAAAAATCAGGATCGCACTGATTGGACCGAGTATCGCTCAGAGGATATTTCCACACCATCTGTGGATTGGGAAGAACTCGAATGTCCAGTAGAGGACCATCTGCAGCCTGCAAACCTGACCGGTGGTTATTTGCGCCATCATACGCGGCTTCATAACAGTAAGTCGTCTATTTTTTAAAATCCTTTCTTCTGGTAGATTGACCAGACAATACTGTAGGCGTCTCTCATCCATATCTACGCAAAAGTCAACTCCATGACCAGAATCAAATCTCGCGCACCCAATACACCAATTTCCCAGTTTCTGCATCGAATTCATGTCTCGATCTTCACCGAATGGGCCCTTCTATTCTCGATGGTCGAACGCGCTCCGGAGTTTGGGGTGTGTGCTTTGGAGGTGCGGAGAGAGCAGGATACGCTCTCCAGCGTAACAATTTTGCAGACCATTCGTCTTCGGATTCTCCTGTCTCTGAGGTTAGTTCTCATCATCTATCAATGAATAAACATCTTCTATTGGTTCTGATGAGTGAATTACGTTGCGTGATTAGGCGGTCGACCTCCCTTCCGTTCTCGCCCAAGACCATATCCACCCAAATGCAATTTCTATGAACGTGAGCCGACGCTGGTCCCTACCAGAGAACAAGGCACTGCCAAATGGGCCTTTCCTGATGTGATCTTCTGCTCTTCTGTCCAGCCTCAATTACTAGGGCCGCTTTGGATCATTACTTCTCGGTTTCTGCGCGTCCCTGTCTATCTGATTTACCACATCGCTCAATGGGAATCGCAGCCGTCATTAATTTTAGTTTTTCTTGGATGAACAATGTACCTCTCCTCTTCATCGCTGCTGCATCATCATCACCGCTTTCCTTTGCTCTCATAGTCTTTCCTAATGCAATACCCTTTATATGCGAATATTATATCTTGACATGCTATTAGTATTTTTTGGTTGCTTGTAACGAGTATGTAACGTTGATGTGGTCTTACCATCTCTTCGATGGAATAAATTCAGCCGTTGAAAGAGCGCTCACCTCTTGAGCGGGGCGGTTTAAATCTAAAATCGAGTTGACCTTTCAATTTTACACTTTTCTGAGTCGCCCTAGCTACCGAAGAACTAATTGACCCTGGCCTACGTACAGTGTATATCTGCTGGCATGCTGTTGACACGGACATAAGAATAAAGTCGGAAATATATTTTGACAGGGAGAGCTAGCAGGTGACTTCAAGCGCAAGCTACCGTCATTACCAGCTAGAAAGTCTTCTACTTATTTTGGTAAGAACGTTGCTGTCGCCGCCCGCGTTCTCATCTTTTTGGGTGCGACCGGGAAAGAATACCGCTGTCGGATATGCGCAGGTATTTTTCTCATACGAAGGTTTTTGATTCTGGAGTCCGCGCGATTGGAACTAAACTTGACGCTGGGAGGATTCAAATTCCAAGCTTCAAGCTTTGACGCGACGCGTTAATCACGTGCGCGGTAATTTGTTGCTAATTTTAAATTCGTGTATTGAAACGCGTGTGACTCAAGAAGCCAAATTTCGCATCCAGATGGCAGAGACCGAGAGTAGCGACTCGTTAACTCCTGAAGACAACTGGAGGAGCTCTGAGCCCTTTCGCCTAGCATCAAGGTCACCGCATTTTAATTTTCAAAGTTCGTCCTAAGCATGTAGTAAAGGCTGCGGAGAAATCGAAGGACCTCCTTTCAACTTTGGGCAATCCGACAATTCTTATCACTGGATTTGTTTAGAGCGCCTCCTAAGTACTAGCAATCATTCTATGGCTGCCAGTCAGTTGGGATTGCGGCGCCATGTGCACACGTCCCGGATGAAGAACAGAACTGATGCTGTGTTTTTTTGCCTCCTTGAAACGCCAAGTAGAAAGTTGACTTTCGTCAGAGTCCAATATTAGCTGGATGAATGCTTCCTGGAGTGATTTACAGAAGCCCCTGGACTGGTACGGCGTAAGTAGGAGGGACGGGCAACAATCGTGGCGCAGCTAGAGATTTAATTGAAGGACTAGTCCTTGCTGGGGATGCGTTGCGTATTCATTTTGATCGTAAAAACGCCGTGCGGATCCTCCTTGACCAAATTTCTACAAACCCTGACGCCAACGAGGAGTACCCAGGTGCTAGAAGTGGGGATAGGAGTGGACCTCTCCGTGGAAGGTGTTAGGGGTAGAGCGTGACTTCGCAATTCACTGGTGTGTTAAGTAGAGCACGGATTACCATGTTGGCCACCGCGAACAAGATCCCCCACATTGTTTGCTATTCACGTATGCGGTGAGCTGCAGGCTTGGATGGTGGGCTGAACGAGGGTTGGGTTGGTCGATTCACACCCGAGTCGGGCCTCAACGGCCAATGAAATTACGAAGGAACTCAGGGTAGGTAATCGATAATCTACTAATCTAATCACCCATTTTTTGGTGCCCGCACTTATGATGGTTCTCTTCCCGAGGTTTGAACTTTGCTCGCCCTTGGACTGCAGTTACCCTCGAAATTCAGTGCTTCAGCACTCATGGCATTGTACGACGCTATAATATTCGGATGATTCGGAGGGGAAAAGAACAGCATTCTGGCCAAGGGAGAAGGGCTGATATTCACACAGTAGTTGATTCGACTTAACTTATTCCAGTTCGATTGAAGTATAAAACACACGTAGATTTTGATGTCGCGCCCCGCACCGCTGAGCTAATAGCGAGTTGTCGATGACGTTATCGAGCGGTTTGCGACAAGTTTGACGGCAGTAGAGTTGCTACGTCTGGGCTTGTTGTGGTTATTTGCATATTTGTGCAGAATCTACGAACACTGGGTGAAGTCGGCGCGTCGTACTGTTCCCCAAACTGTCTGCCAGCTGCTGATTCCATGGCCGAAGATGGTGCAGACTCCATTGCGAGTTTACTAAACGGCCTTTAAAGTGCCGTGCAATGGTCCAGGGTTTAGGTCGTCTACGTCGGGATCCCCTTCACCGAGTCCTTTTCTTCAAAAAAACGTGGGCCGGAACTCTTCAGAAAGTCGGTCGGGCGCCCCCGGGCCTTGGCGAGGTTCTGCTCCATTTATTTTCTGCACGAAGAGAATAGCGTCAAAATCTCAGCTGAGAAGACAGACGTCGGTTTGGCCACTGCATTGCGAGGAATAACCTTGTGCTGAACCTCAGTCAGACCAGGCGACACTGCTAATTTATCTAGTCGATCAGCCGGTAACCCAATGGTGACAGGCAAGTTTTCAACTGTCAAAAATTGCCTAATTGATATATGGAGGAATCAGACTGAGATTTCCGAGAAATTAGCGACATTATCCGTCACGACTGACGACGCACAGACATAGTTTTCCAGAGTTTTCCTTGTCCCCTCGGGTGCAGAGAGTTATGTAGGGGCCCATGGCGGACTCTCAGGCGGAGTATTGGCGAAGTTTAACCTCCGACGTACTAAGAAAAGAAAACCCACGCGGAAGCCACGAGAGCACCCTTGGCACTCCACGCGACCAACGATCCACCGATATTCAACTTTTACCACCCAATATCCATTTTTCTTCCACACTCCTTCCTTTTCCTCAATTACCTTTGATTTCTTGTACCTTGAACCACTACTTCTTCATAGATCCCAGTAGCCATCATGTGCGGGGCCACTATAGGGCAATGTGGAGTCAATTCGCACTCAAGGCAGTGGAAGCGACGTAGTGCAGACATCGGGGGGCTTCATCTGGCAACTGGGAACAGCGGACGGGGACAAGGATGGGTAGGAACCGAAGTTGAGTGCGTCGCTGCTTGGTTCCAGAATGAGTTCCTGTTCTGAACAGCCAACAGAACTCGATTCGCAGAGCTTCTCAGTGACATGTACAACCAGACATTGCATGCTGTGAATGAGTATAATCCGGATTTGTGTGTCCGTTTTCTGCCTTTATCTTGTCTGCAACTAACCCACACTAGCGTCCCCGCCCACCTGCCCAACGAAGTTCGATCTCGGCTCATCAATACCTTGGATTCTTGGCACTTCGAGCCCCATAAGCTCTTGGACGATGAGGTGCTGGCGTGCACTTTGATTCTTTTCGAGGCGCTTCTTCGTATTGAGGGGATGGAGGAAACCATTGGCATATCGATGAGTGAGTGTAACCATGTCATCCAATCCAATCCAATGCTCAAGTATTCTATCTTCGCACTTGTAGGACAACTATCCGCTTTTATTCATCATCTCCGTCAAATATACAGATACGAGAATACCTACCACAATTTTGAACATGCTCTCGATGTCCTCCAGGCAACTCACTCGTATCTGCGATCAGCGGGTATGGTTCCTCCAGTCTCGATACTACTAGAACCTGGACGGATGTGGAGGGTCGAGAAGGAGTTTGATAGCGGTCCTCTGATAACTAGTCTGGGATTGCGGGACCTTTTTGTTCTCTACGTCGCTGCCATTGGTCATGATGTTGGTCACCCTGGATTTACAAACCTTTTCATGGTAAGTCTACTTGTATCTGGGAATTCTATCATGCGCTCTAATTTCTGTCGTTTCTTAGAAAAATGCACAAACTCCGCTCTCCATCGTATTTGATGGTAAATCTGCTCTGGAGCAGATGCATTGCCAACTCCTGCTTCGAGTCATGCGATATCATGGACTAGGTCCTTTGCTGGATGACGCAATATACGGAAGTCATTTCCGTAAACTACTTTGGAATACGGTTCTTGCGACTGATATGAGTGTGCACTCTGATTTCATGCGGCGCTTTGAGGAGGCAATAGATAGCCATGAGGGTGCATTGTATACCCGTCAGGTCATCATCTGTCAAGCGATTTTAAAGAACGCCGACATCAGTAATCCGGTTAGTTTGAATTTTTAATTGTATTGGAGCTGCCAGCAAATCCTTACCCTCTTTGTAGTCTCGCCCTTTCCCTGTGTCACAGCATTGGGCAAGTGCTCTGATGCAAGAATGGTCATCTCAAGCAAAATTAGAACAGCACTACTCTCTGCAGCAGACAGTTCAAGCTTCGAGTGATCCCCTTGCGGAAGCAAAAGGTCAGATTTTCTTTACGAGTATGTTTGCAAAGCCCCTTCTGGATTTGACTGTCAGAGCGGTACCGGGTAAGCTGGCTTTTGATCCTCTTTCAATTGCACCCTGATGGGTGTTGTTGACGAATGCAGAATTGGCCATGTATGCACAACAATGTGATTCGAATGTGGAGCGCTGGAAACTGCGGCAAACCGAGTTACAGTCCGGTCATATTGAATCAACTGTCGATGACATGGCGCATGAGCTATCACCTCCAAGTTCTACTCGACAGCCTAGTGATTATCAGTCAGCGTTTCCTCTTACTCTTCCGCAGGGACCAGCAGTTGTGTTCCGAAATCCTTCCTCTTCGCTATCGACATCCTCAAATGCTTCGACAGACTCGGACCCGGTGTCTCCTTGTGGATCGTTATCATCATACATCTTCTCACCGAGTTCTGAATCGCACGTTTCTAATGATCCTGAAGCGTCATCTAGCTCCGGCATGAGCAGTAATAATAGCATGGGAGCTGCATGTCACCCGCTCAATTTTACGCAAGACAACCACGCGGCCATTCGTGCCGCTGGCAAGTTGAGCATTCGTCAGCATAAGAAGATCAATCGGAATTCTTGGTGTGCCACGTCAACTTTATTCAACCCGCCTCCCCTTTCCTCTCCCGCACACGCACCTTTAAAACAACCACCTTCGGCTCCCAAGCTCCCTCCACCCCCTGCCTCGGCCCCCTCGCCAAATGGAGTCCAGGCGCGGTCCCCCGTTACATTTTTGATGCCACCATCGAGGAAGACCTCTGCTTCGTCTTGTTTAGCGCCTGGGAAAGATGTAGGGGAGATCGCGCTGTCAAAGGCGATCAAGGTGCAGGCTAGTCCTGTGGTTTCATGAGACTTGCAATCAGCAAATTCTGTCCGTGAATGTTACGTTTTCCTCTCTTTTTTCCCCCTTCACACGGGCATTATTACCCGAACCAACGACATTCCAAATCCAACATCCGTTCCACAACGCCATTCACGATATCATTTAGAATGAAGAAGATTTCGTTTATTTCCCGCTGTCTATCTCTTCCCTCGTGTAGCCTTCTCATTCCGGGCAACATTCTTGCCAGTGTAGTGTATGCATCTCTGCTTGGTTGATCATTCTGTGTTTATTGCTTTTGTTGCACAACTGTATACATAGGTCGTTTTCTGTACTTAGGATTTGTTTGATACCAGGGTAGTGGACAAACAACTGCTCGAATTTCGTCGGAATTTCCGCGTTGGAGGTGAAGAATGCAAGCTCACTCAAACCATATTCCGCAACCACCTCACTCAGCCGGTACCGACTACAAAGGTATATATCTCTTCGTCGTCGTCATCCCTGTCGGAACTGAAGTCACCGGACAGGTCTCCGCCCACGGATCGACCCTCTCCAGATTCCTTCGCCCATTGAGTCAATTGCATTTGATCAGCATGGATGGCAGGACAAGGCGTACATGACTCTACCGGGATCGCATGTCCCGCTGTGTACTTCAGACTTCGTAGCGGTTGATCAAGGTGCACACTTCGCCGGTCTGAAACTCTCGGCCATTTGCTGAAGTTAGCTATAGGCAATGCATCTCCTAAATTCATTCGAATGTCGACCTGGAATATGCCTAGCACCTCCAAGCTTGCATCGGCATGCCATATACCATTAGCTGCTGTGCTTCAACCTTTTGCTGACCTCGACCCACGGGAAGAACCTATACCTCTCATCGAGACTGGTGATACTGGCCCTCCGCGCTGTGAGAGATGTAGATCATATATTAACCCTTGGTGTACCTGGGTCGCTGGGGGCGTAAAATGGAAATGCAATCTTTGTGAACAGGAAACCGAAGGTTTGTCTTTTGACTATTTACGCAAGGAAGGTTTCTGATGGCCCTTACCATCAGTTTCTTCGGAGTATTTTTGTAATTTAGATGCCAACCTAATGCGACTGGACCATTTACAACGACCTGAATTGAACAAAGGGACTGTGGACTTCGCCGTGCCAGGAGAGTACTGGGCACAGCAACCTCCTCCGGCCTTGTCCAAATCCTTCTCCATGGACCCACAACCTTCAGGTGCTAGGAAACCGGAACCGATGAACTATTTCTTTGCACTCGACGTATCGAGTGATGCTGTGATTTCTGGATTCTTGCACGCTGGCTGTGAATCTCTACGACGGATGCTGTACGGTGTGGAAGAAGGATATGCATGTTTCCCTCCGGAAAGTCGAATCGCCATCCTCACGTTTGACCAGACGTTGCACTTTCACGATCTCTCTGTGCGGTCCAATTATATTTTGTCCAGTAAGATGAGATAGAAGGCTAACGCTTGACTAGTCAGATATGACATCAATGTTGGTCGTTTCGGACATAGATGAGGTGTTTGTACCGTTGCAAAAAGGTCTATTTGTAAACCCAGTCGAACGTCGGTATGTGTTTCGTTGTTAACCCGGTTCCTAACGCAAACCTATCGGTTGTAGGACGTCTATTGAGGGGTTACTTAAAGCCCTTCCTCGACGATTTACTAACGCAACAACGCGAGATTCTGCGTTAGGATCGGCCATATGCGCGGGTTTGGCGTCCCTTGTATGCTTCTTGCTGATCGCTTGTAATATCTGCTTATGCACTGTTAGGCTGGGCGTGGAGGTCACCTTGTCGTCTTTCAAAGCACAAGACCGAGTCTTGGTCCGGGTGCTTTACATGACCAACCCAAAGAAGCGGACCTGTATGATACCGATAAGGAGAAGACCTTGCATCAACCGCGTGATAAAGCGTGGCTACGAATTGGCACTGAATGTGCTGAAGAAGGCGTTGGTGTCAGCCTTTTCCTTGGCCCCAATTCTTTCATGGACATTGGTTCTGTAGGTGTGGTAGCGTCCCTTACCGGGGGCGAGATTTTCTTCCTCCCTCGTTTCGAGCCCGTCCGTGACGCCCATGTTCTCGATTCACAATTACAGAGGCTTATGCGCCGGTGGCAGGGTTATAATTGTATGATGAGAGTACGAACTTCGAAAGGTATACATCACTTCATACGAATGTAGTGCAACATGTAATTGGAAATCGACAGGACTTCGAATATCTAACCACTACGGAAACTTTCACAAACGCTCGCAGACAGACCTTGATTTCGGCATCTTCGACGCGGACAAGGCCATCTCGGTCGAGCTTGAGCACACTGGAACACTTGATCCTCGTGGATACGCACACATGCAGTGCGCATTACTGTACACTACAGTTTCGGGGAAGCGTAGGGTGCGAGTGTGCAACCTGGCTATGGTCATTGTGCAGCTGGCGCAAAACGTGTTTCAATACGCAGACATGGAGACTTTGGTATGTCATCTGTCCAGAGAAGGTGCGTTTTTCTATACCGGTGCGAGGGATATTTGATTCAAGAAACCGGTCACCAGCCATGTCTCAATTGACATCACAGAAGATGTCTACCATCCGTGAGGACCTGACAGAAAAATGCTCTTCTCTCCTTCTTGGGTACCGTGATCAATGTGCAGCTGGGACACGTGCAACTCAGGTTCGACTGTTTTCTCATTATGTTGGACACCACGAATTGAATGCTTGGGTTTAGCTGATTCTTCCAGAGGCGTTCAAAGCTCTACCCGCTTTCATACTCGCATTACAAAAAAGCAAGCCTCTGAAAGGTATTTCAAGGCCTGAGCAAAAAAAAAAACATGTATATACTAATTCATAGAACTTCTGCAGCTCGCCAAGTTTCATCTGACGTGCAGAACTATGAGATACACAGAATAATGTCTATGAGTCCGCGGACTACTATTTATCATCTTTATCCCCAATTGCTCGCTCTCCATGATCTGGACGATGGCACCGCCATACCCTTTTACACTGAAGTTTCGGACGGTTCCGTTAAAGAGACAATCGCATATCCATTCTGCATGCGGGCTAGCCACCAGTACATGGAAGCAAGTGGGATCTACCTGATTGGTACGTTTCACCTAAGCAATGAAATTTTTTGCTTATCCGTGCATTTTAGATAACGAGGAAATGATGGTCTTTTGGGTCGGCTCTAGTGTTTCACCTCAACTCTTACAGGATTTGTTCGGAGTAGATGACATAATGACGCTTAGTCCGCGCACTGTAAGAAACTGTTCACGTTTTTTGTCTTTCGCTGATTCGCAGTTATTCAGCATGAGCTTCCCAACCTGAATACAACCATCTCAAACCAAGTGCGAAACATCCTAGCTCACCGATTTGAACAGAGGGGGCGATTGGTCAGGATGTATGTTGCACGACAAAACCTCGACGGCATCGAAATAGAATTCAGTGATATGCTGGTCGAGGACAGGAACAATGGCGCCATGTCATACTTCGATTGTATGCCCAAACGCTTGTCCACATCTGCCGCACCCTTCTCACGCCATCACAAATTAGATCTGACCATCGTCCATCAACAGATTTTGACTGTTGTAAGAGGCTTTTATTTTCTTCATGGTTTTTTATGTGAATTTTCCCCTTAGCTAAAACATGGAGGGCCTTTAGGTGGAGGTGTAAACTTCAGAGGCTCACCATGGTAGGGCTACCTTCGGAACATACCCATCTTGCTTGATGGCGACATTTCGTCGAGATGAAGCTGTGGAGCCCTGCATTTTATCACACAATATATTCACTAATTAAAAGAGTGATATTCAGTTGCGGTGATCACACAAGATAATTGGATACAGCGAACAAAAGATGAAATAAAAGAAAAAGGAAGGTAGATTGATGAGCCAACTAAAGTTCGATATTAAGGATCATAGCTTGGGCATAACAACGGCCAAAATAATGAGGAAAGAAAGACGACCGATTCCAGGGAGTGCGAGCAGTGAAACAACAAATTTATAGATTTTTACTTTAATCGTGAGCTGGCACCGATGATTTGGTGGACCTCCGAGAGCCAAATCGGAGTTTGCCATCGTCGCCACGGCCCCATGAAAAGATACCACCCTCGTGTGATTGGGCGCTACCTGTCCTTGACCGGAATGACCATGCAGGCGAGGAAGGACGTTCCTGTTGTTGTGGATGAGGATTGAGATGTTGGTTGTCAACGCTGCGACGGTGGCTAACAGTAGCATGATTGTGACTGTGGTTATGATGCCTTCCAGAATGGCCTACGGTATGACGACCATCACAGCATGCGCGAACATTCTCTAATCCTTCAAACCCATCGTCGGACAGTGAGTTGCCATGAAGCTCGAAATCCAGGTCGTCATTATCATGGCCAGGGACATCCACGAAGGATTTATCAGGGCTATATGGGCTCTCAGGGCCATTCCACCTCAGGTATTCAAGGGCTGGTGTTCCGGAGCGTTTACTAATTGATCCGCCGACGGAAAGCTGGGATCGACTCCGTTGTCCTCGAGGCGTAATATTCCAAGTCTCTCCCTTCTGGACACTCCGGGCGCTGCGCTGGCTCTCAGGGCTTGCCATCATCGGCGTCCGGCGTTCATCGTCTGTATACTCATTGGGACTTTGCGGGATCACGGTCCGATCCCCAGGAGACGTCATGTTGGCATTGCTCGGCCGCGAGAGCAGGTATTTTAAAGCCTAGAAAGCAAAGTGGTATGTGGACCGTTCGTAAATTTGGCACAGACTTACGTTGAGCCAAATATCATGCCTATCCTTTGTAGGCGCGGTAATCTTCATCTCTCGCTGGGCTGTGGAAATGACTACGCTATACTGATACAAACCAGGAGGCATGGGATTGGGATCAAGAACTGATCGAACGCCTTCGATATAAGCTACAATTGTAAGGTCTTGAGAAGAAATTGATGAAGATATAGGAGAATCAAAACATACCACTCTTCGCGCTCGATTCTGATACATTGGATGAACCGGGATCTGCAGAGCTCCAGTACAATGTTTTTGTATACGGATGCACCCAGAAGAAGCGCTTGTGCCTCCTCTCCCCGTGTCCCTTGCCGATGGCGCGACGGGTGTACTTATAGAGGAATTCACCAATCATCGTCTGGGTGATGGCGTGGATAACGGCAGGATCGGTTGACTGAGCGTTGTTAGCACGTGGAGTGATGTCAGCTGTTTTGTTGGGCGATACATTGCTTCTCGGTGAAGCCTCTACATAAGGATTGTGGTCAGACGACATTGACGAGCGGGGCGATGGCCTAGTTCTCTCCGACACAAGGGAAACCGTGGAAAACTCCCGCCTCTCGTGTTCCCTGACGCTGTGAGATGACAAAGCATTGTGAGGAGCTTGGGAGGCCTGCGCATAAGCGGCAGCGTTGGCAGCAGATCTGAAGCTACTGGTGGATGGGGGTTGACGAAGTCCGGCTTGAGAGGGAGGCATGCTTGATCCACCTTGGCGGAAGTAATTTGCCTTTCCACCTGGAAGGTTGAGCACAGCACCAAATGTTGGCGTTGTTGCACGCTGAATAAGCTCTGGGGGAGGAGGAGATGACGGCCGTGGAGGAGGTATATCGTATGGCCCTGTTGAGCCAGTGGGTATACGTTTTTCAGGTATAAAGTTGGGGGGTGGCATGCTCTTTGGTGGAGGGGGGAGCTTGGGAGGTGGAGGAAGAACCATCATTGGGGGCTTTGTCTTATCTACCACATTGAGTAGACCACTCGAGGTTACGCGAGAATGGCTTTGTAAATCTTCGCCTCCAGCACTTGACGAGAACATTGATTCGATCGATTGACGTCTGTCTGATGTAGAAGTTCTCGAACGGCTCAAGGTTCCAGCAGAGTCACGGAAGACCCCGGTGAGGGGAGTGGTTGCAGGCGAAGGTACAGCGCTTGCTGAAGAAGAGGGCCCCAAGGAAGGTGTTGAATGAGGTGGTGGTGGGAGGACAAATTGGAATTGCTGTTTTGCCGATCCAACTCTATAAAGACCGGGGGAAGATGCTGGCACAATGGAAGATGAAACTGGAGGGAAGACCGGAAGTGGTGCTGGAGGAATCCATTCATCGGTCTGAATGGACATTTCCTTGACTTCAGGTTTAGGCGGTTCAACCAAGATAGGCTCAGGCGGTTCAAACAGGTCGGCTGAAACGCCCACCGTCTCGTACGACACGATTCTTGTAGGAACATTGTCGTAGAACGAGGAAGTCGACAGGGGCCGCTGCACATCGACATAGAACGATCCTGTGGCACGACTTGAAATCCTCGATGCCTTGATGCTCTCTCCATCGTCTTCAGAGTCGGAGTAGTCGTTGTCTGTCATCGTCAGAACTGAGTGGAAATCTTCGCGAGACTCTGCACCAGATGGTGTTGACATCATTATGCTCTGCCTAGCATCGTGGTAGTCATCCGTGTCCGCATCTGTATCAGTATCAGCACCCGTCTCGGTCTGATCACCATCATCTTCCTCCTCCTCGTCATCCACCTCAGCCAGGAAGTTCCGTGTAATGGTGGTGTCGCCTGCTGATTGTGCTAACGACAAATCATATTGCGTGACTGTTGTTCGGCGTCCCATCTCGCCAGCGACAATCCCAGAAGGAACTCCCATTCCGAATGATTTGGTAACGGGGGATTGGGGCATTGTCTGACTCTCCATATCCAATTTTTCAAAGGCAAGAGTCTGAACTTGAGCCTGAACCATAAGAGGCGCTATGGGCTGGAGATCAGGGTCAGTACCCACACCACTTTCAACAAAGACAGGAGTCGACGCGAGGGGAATGGGAGTGTCTTGAGGAGAATGTTGCATGCCCATCTCCGACTTTTGTATGGTGACCACGGACTCTTCATCAGTCTGCATCATCACGTCCTTAATCTCTTTCTTGATGAGTATAGGTTCAGAATCAGACTGCACGCCCATGTCTACAGTTGCGGGGGAAATATGAATGGGTGGTGGCAACTGCGGGGTGACATGCGCCTCAGAAATGATGATAGTCTTTTCTTCCTCAAGTATCTCCGTCTGGCAACCAAATTCGGCTGTTTCGACTGAATCCCGCTTCGAGCTTGCGGACTCGTCCTCCTCGACAATTTGTTCGCCCTTAATTGGAGAGGAGTTATATCCCTTAAGAGAATCATCCACGCCAAGCTCAGCAGCGAGAACTTCTGGTGCATCTACAAGCGACGGTGGGCGTGCTTCTTTGTATGCCAGGCCACCTCTTGGCCGTCGCCCAATAGTGCCACCACGTGCTGAGCGACCTAAAACCGCGTGGCGCAATGGACTGCCACTGTAAGATGAACCGTTGGAAGGAACCCGTTTGAGCACATTGGCGAATGCAGGGTCCATACCGTCAACACTCGTGCGATTGGAAGGAGGTTCCAGGGGCGTGGGGGACGGCGAACGAGAGATATTTGGCCCATTATCGTTGAGGTCCTCGAGCTGCAGCTGTTGTAAGTCTGCGGGTATATCTCCACTGAAGAATTGGGATTGCTCCTCCTCCTCAGCTTGGTCGAAATTAATAGGAATGGGAGGGACGGGAGGAGGAGAATGCTCTATGGACCACTGCGTATGGTCATCGTTGAAGTCGGATGCTGGACTGCTGGCTGCCATTCCAAGCCGTTGAATAAGGGTGATGCCTCCTCTGCCTCCACGTCCGCGTCCTCTGGCAGAGCCACCGCGCCCACCAACTCTGAAAGGTGTTGTAGATCGTTTCTTTGCGCGCTTGGGTTCTAGAGTATCCTCGTCCTCCAAGCCTTCTTCCTCCAGATCAACATCAACAACTGGACCGCCAGGGCTCTCAAGACGTATTCTCATCTGCTTCTCGCGATTCAATGATCCTTTCAAGGTGTTGATCTGTCGCTGGGCATGTGCAAGCCTCTGCTGTAAAGCCTCAATTTCATTACTTGGGTGATTTGCTGCCAAGAATGGGCGACGAATGGGAGATTGTTCGGGTGAGTCTGGGAAGTCGCCATACTCATCAGGAGGAAACAGTCCTGAGGTATCCAGCTTCCGCCTATTTGTTGAAGCGCCACCAGTATGGCCGAATACATCCGAATCTGCATCATCCCCAGCAGGAGTGAGAAAGTCTTTGCCTTCCGCGCCGTTCGGAGTAAGAGGAGAACCAAAACGAGGTAACCGTCGGCCAGCACGAGCGGCCTCGGCCTTCATGGTATCTATCGTTTGCTGAAGGTCAGATTTGTCTCGGGCAAGGCCTGCTGCATGCTTCCGCGCTTGGGCAATGTCAGTCTCGTGCTTGGCTTTCATCTCTTCAACAATGTTTTGCAGCCTCTCCACTTCGTTCTTGTGTTGGTCTCCAGCATCACGGGCGGTAGACAGAGACTTGGTGAGACGCTTGTGTTCAGATTCGAGTCGTTGAGTCGAGGACTGGAAGTCGCCGAGTTGCGTTCGCAGTTCTTGAAGAGTGACCTCGAGATTCCAGTTTTCCTCCTTGTATTTGTCTAGTAACAGGTTCAGACGCGATACCAAACACATCCGAAGGATCTCACATACCTGCACTTTGTTCTTGCTGTCTCAGAGCAGTTCTGAGGCTTTCAACAGATTTCTCGAGGTCATCCTTCTCTTCCTTCATATCCTGGATAGCCTTGTCGCGTTCGCCAAGGAGACTCTGTAATCGGCGAACTTCTGTGAGTAATCCACTGCCAATTTCAAAAGCAAATTCTGGAGAAGGCAGAGTGAGTTGGTGATGGTACGTAATGACAACACCAACGCACCAACATCATCAGCTCGATGAGCCGCATTTTTGGCCCGCCGCGATTGGGCAGCAGAGGTGCCAGCAGAAGCCTTTGAACGTTCAGGTTCTTCGCGGGGTAGTTCGGCGTAGGATAGTAACGGTGACGGTGCTTTGCCATTTGTAAAACGCTGATTGCATAATGCGGTCAACACGCGTTGTTGGTGGCATGAGGCAAAAAAGCACGTACTTTGGAACTGCCACCAAAAGCACTAGAAAGCTGCGCATTCTCCGAGTCCCATGACAAGACAGTATCTGCAAGTTCACGATACCGCTCACGCGCATCTTCGTCAATCTCATCATCCTCTGACTTGTCCGCCTCTATTTCCTGCAATTGTCTAATACGTTCCTCCAATTCCATCTGCTGGGCAAGAACCCGCTGCCCGAGAGTGCCTGCTTGCTGCAGTTGTTTCTCCTTGCTGTCGAGAAGGTTTTGTAGGTGAAATCTCATGTCGCCTGCGGTTGAAAAAGGATTGTCGTGGTCCGAAAAGTCAGGCATTATTGGAAGAACAGGAGCACCAGCTGAGGCCATGGTGCTGAAGCGCTAGCCCCAAAGAGGGTCTTAGCGAAAAAGAGAAAGTCCTGCAAACTTGCTGCAAGCAGAGCAGAAGACAACCAAGAATGTCACCCAATATTCACACGGTCACGCACTACAAACCCCTTTCTGTCAATGAAAACTCTTACTATGTACTTGGCTATAGTCTTAATAAGTTCTAATATATAGTCTAAGTACTTACCATCGGGCCTCGGCGGCGGACACTTGAAATTGTTGCTCAAGGACCGCGCGCGGACGTGTTATTGACGATCGATC
>Ga0307507_10005498_pt1 | contig 20734 bp, 5 predicted proteins | sample 7_EM_MG_FD_207223 | JGI IMG/M metagenome (GOLD analysis project Ga0307507, IMG submission 207223) | Populus trichocarpa ectomycorrhiza microbial communities from riparian zone in the Pacific Northwest, United States - 7_EM | ecosystem: Host-associated > Plants > Roots > Unclassified | place...
ATTATTAAGCCATTATTAAGATATTAAAATGCAGTTTTTCTAATTTTTGGTGGGATTTTGGGGTGGCCGGTTTGGTAGTGTGGCCGGTTAGGTGGTGGAACACGTTAGTGGTTATAAAGTCTTAGTCAACAGAATAGAATCTATTAGTAGCTAGGTAACTAGAATTTTAAGCCAAGGATTAGAAGAAGGTTGAGGAAAGAACACTTCTATATATATGTGCTAAGGCTCCAGCCAAACCCTAACTAGGGTCTGTAATAGTGCCGTAACGGTAGTCTTGTGACGGTGCTAGGGCATATTACCTGCTACATTGCCGCATTCTGCTAAATACTGGGAGAAGTTAATTTCGGCATGTTAATATGCCAAAAGACGTTGGTTTCAGTATATCGATATACTGGGGTGTTAGCGACTTAGTCAATTAAGGCACGTGCACGGCAGGAGGGTCGCGCAAGCCTGTATGATTGGATTGTCTATAAACGAGGATCCAAAGCTAGAGAAAGGAAAGAAGAAGAAGTTTTATACGATCCTCTGGTCACGTGACTGCAACTATCTACAATTGTCTGCAATTATCTGCGATTGTCCGCCACAATCCACCGTTTTCCACTAGCGCCATAACAATAGTAGTCCGTAAATTCGGTAGACACAGTAGATATACAGTCGGGCTGCGTCTTTAGCATCGATGTTCTTAAATTTTAATTTTAAAACTAGTTCAGACCCCTATATATTGTAACGGTGCTAGGGCATATTACCTGCTATATTGCCACATTCTGCCAAAATACTGGGGGAAGTGTGAGGGCGCGAAGAGGCTTCGGGGAAGATTTAAAGGAACAATATAAATTCTATCTAAATCTATGGGTATATAGCTCTTGCAGAGTACAAGACGTTGCGTGAAGAAGAGAAAGGAACATAGGAAACTTGTAACTAAATATTCGAGGTCTTGGCAGCAGACGCGTGGGCACGAGCCCACGCGGATTTCGACAGGTTTCGACCAAATTCCATCACGTCAGTGGAATTTGGTGGAATTTGATCGATTTTGGCAGAATTTGGCAGAATTTGATCAAAGCGTTGGAATTCATCTGTTTCACCGAGACATTCCTACTGTAACTGGGCTAGTCCCGTTACAGGAAGTTGATTTCGGCATGTTAACATGCCAAACATAGCGCCTTAGCGGCGCCCTAGCGGTGCCTTAGCTGTTTACTTATACTCTTCCCCAGATTATTATTCTTCTTTTCCTTAGCTTAGTATCTTTATAAAATAGCATTTGTTTAAGTTATACTTATAGACCTTACGTAAATCCTCCGTAGAATATCTACATATTACCTATTGGTCGTAGGGTAGCTATCGTGGATAGGGAGACCGCTAATAGGGCTTCCTCTATACGCGGGCTTTGGTACATTACCGGGGCAGAGTGTGATTGGACCTGTACTTTTAATGAAGTCCAGAATTTCCCCAACCCAGCCGGCTTTGATGGAATGCGACCGTGCGAGGTGTCGCGCGAACATTTGTACCGGTGTAGCAGCCGCCATATTCAACGCAGAGGGTCACGCCGAGGGGACACAATACTTTTTAAACATCGAGGCAGGACGTCTAACGAAGCTTTACTTGAGGATAGCGTTGCAGGGGAACCTTCCATGGCGCTTCTATGTCGTTAGCGGGTGAAAATGCAGGTCTATGGTTGCACTAATTGCTGGGCTGCTTATTGCACGGCGCACACCTCGCTTACGCTTATTGCTCAGCAAAAAGTTAGTCAGCTTGCGGGCCGATTGAAAATCCACCCACGGAATCACGTCTAAGCTTGCTGAGGTAACGCGTCCTGTTACTACAAAACAAAGTGGCGCGATAATTAACCTTACATCGCCATTAGTTGCGTAACTACTTCTTAACACGGTGCAATTATTCTAGTAATCAGTTACTGCAAGCTCTTCTACGTGGACTCATTATGCCGCGGCGGAAGCTAGCAAAGGTAAGAATACAATAAAACACTCTGGTGTGTTCAACATACTGACCGGAGTATAGAGATGTAAAGGCCAAAATCAGGACAAATCGAGGTGCAAGAAAGGAACTAAAAGTTCAACTGGTTTCTGCGAACTGCATAGATCGCAAGCAACACTAACGACGACGACCCTACCACTTAGGCCACGACCAGAAGCCACTCCAGCATCTGCTAAGCAGTCGGATATTTCGCACGACTTGCCAATCTCACTTCTTAGCCAACACACGGATAAGCCACCTACAGAAAAGCCCCTTAGGAATGAGCCACCTCCAGAAGAGCCCCTCGTAGGCAACATCAGCAATCTCAATCAATACACCAATAAACAATCCACGGGAGAGGCCTCTGTGGATCCGCATGGCAGTATTGGGGAGGAGGGCAACATCATCAATCCGACTATACTTGTAAGAATGCCCTGCCGCTCTAAAAACGTAGCTGAATGTATAGGCTACACGAGCGAAAAATACAATCACATCACCTGCTCACTCGACGCCATTTAATGCAGTAAGTGGCTCATTAATCAGCGACAATGCCGAGCTTCGCCGGTTTCCCATGGCCGCTGACCTCACCCACCGGTCCTATATCTCGTCGACGCTATTAGATACATTCATAGAAGACATTCCAAAAGTTACGCAGGAGCACGTGGACGATCTTTGCGAGAAAGATGAGTGGAAAACCTTCATAGGAAGCTGCACAGGTGGAAAGAAGAGTAATTCATCTACACATAAGTCGTCTTCTGACTCAAACGAGGAGGAATTCAAGGCAGTTATACAATGCATCGCGAATTTGGACGGCCTAGGGGAGTGCTTTAGAAAGCCCGAATCCAACAATCCCCGTCGGGGTCATATTAGAATATCTCACCAGGGAAATTCCCCAATGGAGACTTGGAACACCGAAGCAAGATGGCTAAAAGGGAACTACGGCAGCACAACGAGGCCGAAGGAGTTGAAGCCAGATCTCATGACTATAGTTGTTGAGGATGCAGAATCGCAGCGACCTCGCAAAACTCAACCGAAATTTGTCCGACTCGCTAAGCCAACGACGATATTGCCCCCTCCTAACAACTGGAAACCCGCACCGATGGACGACAAGTGTTTTCCCATAGTGGAGTGCAGAGAGCCGGTTTTGGAGTGCCTTGATGTGCTTTGGGAATGCAAACGCAATTCCCAGGATCTGAAGAATGCCAAGGTATATATCGACTGTGCTTTAAAAGCTGCTGAGGCGCTTCGCTATCAATGGAGCCGAAGATACGTTTACTGTTTTCTACACTGTGGATCAATAATGCGGCTTTTGCATTTTGATCGGTCAGGTCTTATGGCAAGTGAGCCACTGGATATCGAGATAGATACGGCCAAGTTCATACAATGCTTGCTTGGAGCATTTTATCACAAACCTAGTAGGCTTGGATACCCTGCTGGGAAGGAGGCGCCATTCCATAAATATGATCCAAACAACAGACTGTTTCAAGTGGTTACTGTAGATGACCGACAACTATATATCGACGATCAGAAGGCAGGTCCATCTAGAGATCACCTTGTTAGTCGCGCGACTGTGGCCTTCAAAGCAAAACTCGTTAACCCTAAAGAAGGGGAAAAAACAGGCTGGGACTGGTGTTATAAGAGTAGCTGGCCTCAAGAGCTTCGGAAACATGAAGGGCACTACCTCTCGAGTCTCCAGGACCAGCCTAATATAGTGGAGTTACTTGCCTACGGTGTTGTTAAGGTTGAGAACGAGAACGACACCACGGTTTTTGGGCGACAGTGTTCTTCTGGGCAACCAATGACCCTTCTTGAAACTTTCTTTGATAGGGCCAAGGTCCAGAAACGCAACTTTACCCAGCACACTGGGAGTGCAACTTCTGCCTCAGAAGATCCGATGGCTTTGCTATACGATCCAAGACGACCTGAAGGTGGATCACAGCAGGACTGCGATAATAGGGAACATAGAGATGTTGTCACTGCCTGGGTCAGTTCGTCCTTTAGTGATGCTGTTTCTTTATTGGATTCCTTGCCAACAATATCCTCGATCTGGCAACAGGCCTTTTCAGCTGTTAAAGTAATGGCTGATAGGGGCATAGTCCATAGGGACATTTCATTCACAAACATTAGGATCGATAATCAACACACGCTAAGGGTTTGCGATTTAGACATGGCGGCGTCCACCGACAATCAAGGTACAGGAGCACAGGATAGAACTGGCACAGTTGCTTTTATGGCTACTTCGTTGTTAAGCAAATCTTCTGCACCATCTACACATCGACCAATCCACGATTGCGAATCCATCTTCTGGCTCTGTACCATTGACCTGCTGAGCAGAGTTGGTATTGGAGATGTTAAAGAGGACCTTGCAACTATCACAAACCCCGGCGCGGGTTTTAACCTGGTGAGGAGTGCGAAGAAGGAAGTTGTCACGCAGTTGAGTAGTTTTAAGGAAAAAACAGAGCGGCTTGAGGCTTACGCATCTTTGAATACGAGAAAGGATTCGTTATTGTTCTTTTGTCTTACCGAGCTTATGAGGGAATTTGTTAACAACAACTATATTAATGACTACGAAGGTGCGGAAGACGGAACTGAAAACGTCTGCTTTGACCGCTGTATTGAAATCATCAAACGAGCTCTTGATTCAGGCGTTGAACAAGCTACAGAGGGAATTGCTAAAACATCACTTTCCCTTTAAGCATCGTATTATTATAGGGTGCTTGTATTATAGATATATACTCTAAACAACAGAGTTCAATATTTGTTAATCAATATTATTTCTAAAACAAAATGGTGCACCTTAATTATACAGAACCAAATAAAGCAATGAATTTTCCTACTGTTGCGGAGTCAGTCAATCAAGGCACCAGCACGAGATGTTCTGCGTACGGAGGCTCTCTTATTAAAAAGGGCAGTATTTTAATATTCTAAACTATTCTCGCAGTAAGCCCAATTAGAAAGGCGGAAGTCAACTACAGTTAAAACTCTTTAGTACGATATCTGGTTACAACGATATACTCTATATTACGATCTACAAGCCTTGATCAAATTTTTTTTTGGTGTATTTTACGATAATCTGACTTTTTACGATATCGTTAAGTTCTCTACCCCAAAATCGGTATAGCCAGTATTTTATTAAGTAGATTTGGGCTTTTCTCACCACCAAAATCCATCCTATAATAATTAAATTTTATCTTATTTAATATAGTAAGATATTAAAATCCTGACAGGCGTTGCCGTTACGGTATTTCCGACTATAAGCGCCAAAAAATCCGTACCTACCACCTTGAACAACCTGAGGATTTAACTGAGGACCTTATTGAGCACGTAGCAGAGCCCTACGTAGGGCCTAATCGCGATGCAGAAACAGATAAGGACGAATCCAAACAACCTTAAATTAAGCTTAATAAGGCCTTACAGGTCTTACAAAAGCTTTGTCCGTATAAGGAACAACAGAAAGACAGCAAGAGAGACTTAATTACGGGCCTTATAAAGCACGAACATTAAATTCAAGGGCAACAAAATTGTAACACCAAATAGACGTCGATTACGACTTTTTTTAGTATAGCTGATCGGTAAATACATAATATCAAAATATTATTACGTAATTTGAATTTGGGTGTATTTGACATACAAATACTAAATACAACGATACCTTTGGTATAACGATACGGCTGGCCGTACAAGTCGTATCGTACTAACCAGTTTTGACTGTATAAGTTATAAGGAGAGTTAATAAAAGAGGACGATATGGTAAAGAGTAGGTATAGTAATACCCTAGTATAGAGACGAACTAATAAGGAGGGAAGGGCTATAAGCCTAAGGGAGCTTATAAAGAGGTGCTAAGGGCTAGCTAAAGGTTAGCCTAGGCAGCCGCCAAAAGATCCCTTATATTACCCTCCCTTTAGGGCTAGCCCCTAGCCCGTATACCTAAATAAATAAATTTCTATATATAAAGGAAGGTAAGCAATACCGAAGCCTTACTTATATAAAAAAATATATATAATAGGGAGAAAAACTAGCAAAGCAGCCTTAATAAAACCCTTAATTTATAGCCAAAACCCAGTGGGAAAAAATGCTTATTTAAGAAGAAAAAGAGTGTCTGCTGGTAGAGATAGTTAATCGCATACGATTAATAAGCTATGGCTCTATTTATGCGCCTTTTATTAACGTCTTAATTGCCTCCCCCTAGCCACATAATCAGTTTTTATAAGGAAGTAATGGCTAAATAGCTTATACGCGTATTTCCTTCCTTCTAAATTACGCTATTATAACGGAGTTATATCGGCAAGTGGATTATATAGGATCTAAAAGCTACTGCTATATCCTTTAGGCGAGCTATAGCTCTTAAAGCAACTAAGCAGCCTTAATAAAAACCTCAACCTATAACTAAAACCTAGTAGAAAAAAAGGTCTTTTAGGAAGAAAAAGAGTGTCCGCTAATAGGGTAAGATTTAATTGCGTTTTAATTAATCTTAAAGCCTTAGCTTTAGATTAAAGCCGTAGCTTAAAAATAAGCCATCGCTATAATCTTGGGCAAACTATAGCTCTTAAGGTAAGCTATAGCTTATAAGATTATATAGAATCTCTAAGCCGAAGCTCTTAAAGCTATAGAAATAGCCTAAGAAATAGCATTTAACCGTAATAGAATCTCTTAAGCTAAGTCATAGCTCTTTGGCGAGCCGTAGCTCTAAAAAATAATCACCTACAATTTAGTCTTTGCAGCTTTATAGCTAATAGCCAAAGAATCTCTGGGTTAGAGCTGTAGCTCTATAAGAAATTATATAGAATCTTAAAGCTATATAGCTCTTAAAGTAAGCAGTAGCTTACGAGACCACCTATAATCTTAGAGATTACCTTCAATCTTAGAGCCGAAGCTCTTTAACAAGCTGTAGCTCTATAAGAGATAATTACCTATAATTAAGTCTTAGCAGCCCTTTGGCTAATAACTAAAGAGTCTCTAGGTTAGAGTTATAGCGCCATAAAAGATCGCATTAAATCTTTAAGCTAAATCTTAGAGTTGTATTTAATCTAAAAGCGTATAGTAATAGCTATAGCTTTAGAAGCTAGCCATTAAATAACAATCGGATAGCCTCTAGGATAGCTATATCTTTTTAAGGACGTTTAACCTTCCAATCTCTATTAGTGTGACCTCTATAGCAAGTAAACCGTGATTAGCCTATAGAGTATTTACAAGCTTAACTGTATAGAATCCCCCCTTAACTCCTACCAAAAAGCTTTTAGATAGCAATTAAATTACCTTTAGGTCGCCGTTGGGGCAAAGCTGCACCGCTACACTACTAATTATATATAGGTATACCAATTGCCTTAGGAGATAATTAGGTACAATTTAAATAGCCCTAACCCTTAACTAGGTAGCTACCGTTTCCCTTATCTCCTAATTCTATCTATATATATATATAAGAACGCGACCTACTAGTATCTGTTAGTATACCTACTATATCGCAGTAAACACAATTAGCCTAGGTAAAAAGGTAGAGGATTGTAAACTACTTAAGGGCGGAGCCCTTAGCTTGCTGCTAGTTACTACCTATATAGGTATAGAATTGATTTAAATATAAGGCTATTGCCTAGGTGTATAGTAGGGAGTAGTTAAGCCAAGCATAAGTTATAAGGAGAGTCGATAGAAGAGGACGATATGGTAAAGAGTAGGTATAGTAATACCCTAGTATAGAGACAAACCAATAAGGAGGGAAGGGCTATAAGCCTAAAGGAGCTTATAAGGAGGCGCTAAGGACTAGCCAAAGGCTAGCCTTAGCAGCCGCTAAAAGATCCCTTATAGTTATATCTCTACTAACACAACCTATCTTATAGAACTCTTATACTAAAGCCTCTTCTTAGTTAAATAGTATAGCCTTAAGGATCTCTTATTCCCTTAGCCAAATATCTCCTATAATTATATACTCTAATTATTTTAGCTCTAACCGTATATTATAGGCTAGTGTCACGGGAGTTACCCGCGCACGTTCGTCCCGTGACACCTACGCACGTACCATCGCAACCCCTATATCTTCGACCACGTTTCCTAACCTGTTCCTGTTCTTTGTCAAACGTCTTAAACCATTACGCGTCAATGTACTTAGCACGGTCAATAGCTAGCAATTAAGCTTATTTGTAAACTACTGAGTCGATCCGTGACAGCTAGCTTAATATATTACAGCTTAAGGAAATAATTATATAGACTAAGAGGTAATTCTTAAATAGATATCTTTTACTAACGTAAGGCCACCTCTTGCTACTCTATTATGCCTCCTATAGCTATTCTATTTAGTACTAATAAATTTACTAGGCGGACTTTATCTACCTTTTATTTATATATAGTTACTATACTTATAGCGTTTTATTAGGCCTTACTCCTATAACTTTCTATTTACATTATAAATAAATCTATTATTTTTAAAATTTAATATATAAGGGACCTAGCTATAACGGGACTAGCCTAGTTACAGTAGGAATGTCTTAGTGAAACACTCAACAGATAAATTCCGACGCTTTGATCAAATTCCACCAAATTCCACTAACGTGATGGAATTTGGTCGAAACCTGTCGAAATCCGCGTGGGCTTGTGCCCACGCGTCTGCTGCCAAGACCTCGAATATTTAGTTACAAGTTTCCTATATTCCTTTCTCTTCTTCACGCAACGTCTTGTATTTAGCAAGAGCTATATACCCATAGATTAGATAGAATTTATATTGTTCCTTTAAATCTTCCCCAAAGCCTCTTCGCGCCCCTATACTAGCCTTTACTTTAAATACTAGCTTCTACTTCTCTTCTAAGTGCTTCTTTAGGACTTTTTTTAACATTTTACTATTAAGCTCTCTCTATTTAGCGTTATACTCTTCTTTTTATTAATAGCCCTATTTAGCGGATATCTAAAATAGTAAACGCCTATATTAAAATTATACCTTCTTTCCGTTCTCTCTATTTTTAGTATCTTTTTTATTTTAATACGCTAGGTTATAAGTAATCCTAGATATAATTCTAGCGGTTATATCAGTTATATATTTCTTAAACTACTATCTATAAGCTCGGACCCCTAGAACTCGGCCACCTCCTAAAGTTGGCTACCCAACCAAAATCAACCTACCAATTTGTTAACTTATTTTCTCTACAACGAATCGATCAATATAGACCAAAATAAGTAGGACTTATAAATAGCTATCGTAAATCCGAAGAACAGTGTAACTCTAATTATATTCTAAAAAAGGAGCTCTTGCTGCACCCGGCCCAAAAAGACCAAAACCAACCAAAAGAACCCTGAAAATCACCCAGAGAATCCCCCTAAGATACATGCATCGCAGGGGAGGCACATGTCGAACGACGGTGGTTCGCACTCGCGCGCGACTGCTAGAACTATGCCTAGCAATGGCCCTCCACAATAAAGACGGGCGAATACTATACCATAAAGCGGAAATACCTCTATTAAGAAAGCATCTGATAAAATATAAAGCCTATTAGACGCGTTTAGTATCCAGAATTGTAGGGGAGTAACTGTTAGCTATAATAAACTAATATAGCTAGTAGAATGGCTCCGCTAGTCTAGTAAATCTTAGGCGCCCCTTTAGCAAACCCTTAATTAAATCCTCCAACGGCTAAGCAAAATTAAAAACAAATAAAAACCCCCTTTATTAGTAAACCGCACCTAGGCCGCCATAGCTATGCTTCTATAACATAGGGAACCTACCCCCTATAAAATAACAACCGGGTATATAATTAAAATATAACCAAATATAGAAAAAGTAGAGGGGCTTAGGGGATAATCAGAAACAGAAGTCCTTATAGAGATTCGCAAAGAGGTCTATAACGCTGTTATAGTCCAACACTTTAGGAGCGGAGATATTAGAGTTACCCTAAAGGACTAACAGGCAAAGGAACGAGCCGTAAGGGTAGGGGACAGGCTAGGTAAATATATTGGCATAAAAGTACTCTATAAGGATTACCCAGTTGAAGTCCTAGCGGTTCCTATAAGCCTTAGGGTAGAAAAGGGACGCCAGGCGGATAATACAGCAATTATATAGGAGATAGTAAGATAAACAAAATGCCTTATTTTAGGACTTGAGATTACCCAAATCTAATAGCTTTAATAGGAAAATGCAAACTAAGCATACAACGAGAATAATAAGAGGATATAAGGGTCGCCAGAGACTTGCTAGGGAGACACTAGATAAACGCATAGCTCCCTTATTATTAGCATATATACACCAGGAATGCAAAAACTCCTTATCTAAAAGGAAATAATTATAAATGGCCTTATATACAATATAAGACTTTATAACCATAGACTACGCCTAGAACGATGCTATTACTGTGTATAATAGGGACATACCTAAACCACATACGCAGTACAGGTGTGCTGCGGCCACTGTGCAGGCCCCTATAATATAAGATACTGCTTAAACCAAGACCAAATAAAATGCGCAAACTGCTACCGAAGCACACACAAGGCATAGGAGAGAGAAGACTGTATTAAATATAGGAGACGGAATGCAAGGGCTTAATAGCTGCGGGAATAACTGCACGCTAAGTTATATAAATGGAAATAATAGGCGATAAGCTAGGGGGACGTAGGTGCCTTCCTAGCATTTCCTACCTTTAGTAATGGGGGGCTAGGCCAGCTATCCCAAGCCTTAACGGGCTAGAAGCGGCGCCGCGTAATATCACCAGACTGAATAGGGACATAAGGGTTATAGGGGACATAAGGGTTATAGGGTACACAAGGGAGAGGACGCCCCATAGGAAGACCCCTATAGACATCTATAGTAAGCTTAAGACCAGGATAATTAAGAATTAAACTTAACGCGGTAAATATAACATTTATAGCCGACCTATAAAGGGCATATAGCCGACTAGTAAGATTAGGGGAAGAACTGGAGATAATAATAGATTTAGATATAGAAGCGCTAGTAGGAACATAAGATACGGGAATGGAAAGCTCTATATAAAATAAGTAGCGACCAGGGTGTAGATATAAGAGATAGAAGTTTTGAATATCCTAGAGAAAGTGGAAATAGAAGAAGCGAGGAATAAAGGAGAGATAAAGGACCCTTATTAGGGGTCCGCCACCTATCTATTATATAGTATAACTGCGGCAATATAAACCACTGTCTTGTAAGGCCCCTATTAGATAGTCTAGACCTAGAGAAACACTATATCCTTGCTATATAAGAGCCGTATTATAATACCTATATATAATTAACATACTGCCCCTAAGGATTCCAGCTCCTATATAAACTAAAAGCAGCTATATGCGTGTGCTTTATAATTAGTAAGGCTATTAGCCTATCCTTATAGTTATAGCAGGTAATTAACCTAGATATTGCAGTTATAATAATCTAGATATATAGGGGACCGGTATAAATTATTAATGTGTATAACCCTAGGGTTAAAGGCGTCCTATAAATAGAGAATATTATATTAGTAATAAGCTTACTGGAAACCAAAGGCACAGAGTCTATTCTATTAGGAGATATAAACCTCCACTACCTATAGTGGGGAGGTATCCATGTTGCTGCTAACTAATAGGCAGAGTGCCTATTAAGAGCCATAGATATCTGGGGCCTTAAGCTAGCTACCCCTCTAGGAGCAATTATATGGCAATAAGGCACTGCTAGAAGTACAATTGACCTTATATTTATGGATGAAGGCCTATACTAGAGACTCAAAAGGTGTAACCCTAAAGAAGAATAGGTACTCGCCTTAGATTATATCCCTATCTAGATATAACTAGATCTGGATATTGAGGCATGGCTAAATAGTAAAAGATACGCAATAAGGAAGCTTAAGATAGATAGTTTTCTTAGTATAGTTAAATAACAACTTTAAGACTTAGAAGAAATCTACCTAATACTAAATAAGCGAGGCTTATTAGCTACCCCTAAGGAAATTAACTAAAGACTAGAAAGAATCTAGGCAGCGATTAAAAATAGGCTAAAAGAGCACTGCCTAGTCTTAAAACTGGGCCCCTACGCGCGACACGCGTGGTTTGTATAATACGCGGTTCTTATTACTAGCTAATAATAAGCAAGAAGGAAATACATAAGCAGCCACAACCCTAAAGATAAGAGATAATACAAAGATATAAGAAACTAGTTAAAGAATACCCTAAAAAAAGAAGTAAGGAATAACTGGAGATGGTTTATAAATAAGCACATTTTTAACTTGAGCCTCCCCCATAACAAGGGCCTTTGGGCTATGGCGAAATAGTTAAAGAAAAAGGTAGGGCGCCTAGTAGAAGACTTATACCTACTACCCCTACAAAGAGCAGGGGAAACATAGGCCACTAATAATAATAATAAGAAGGTAAAGATTTTTATAAAAAGGTTCTTCCCTTAATTGGCTCTAGCAGACCCTTAGTAATATTATAGGTAAAACACTGGTGACTTGCCTGCGGGTTGACAGCGATATAATAATAGAGGAAATGGCTAGAACTATTAGCCGCCTTTTAAATAATACAGTACTAGGACCAGATGGAATTTTAAATAAGGCCTTAAAAACTTATGGACCACTTATAGCACCTTGGCTTGCAGATATAGCCAAAGTATGCTTTACTATAGGCTACTACCCACGACTCGGAAGATCTATGATAATGGTTGTCCTATAAAAAGAAGGTAAAGTAGATTACTTAATCCTAGAAAGCTACCGCCCTATTGCCTTAGAAAACACCCTTAGCAAAATCTTAGAAAGGGTAATAGCGGACCATATAGTAGACACGGCTAAGAAACACGCCCTATTACCATAAAGTTAAATGGGGGTAAGAAAGAACCGCTTAACACTATTAGTACTTACGCTACTTGCTACCACCATTAAGTCTATATAGGTGATGTAAAGGGACTTTATAGTATTAATGCTTAGCTTAGATATTAGTGGTGCCTATAATAATATACCCTATAAGCGCCTCCTATATATCCTTAGGGTAAAGGGCTTTCCAGAATGGATTGTATAATTTATTTAAGGGTTTATAGGCTAGAAAGAAATATTACTAGTCTTTAGCGGATACTAGAGCCCCCCTATTGCAGTTATAATAGGAATACCATAAGAATTACCCCTCTCGCCTATACTTTTCCTTTTCTTTGTAAGCAACCTACTTAACTCCTTTGAGGAAGGGGCGATCTAGGGGATAGGCTTTGTTAATAACATAAACCTAATTATATACGGCCTAACAGCCGCAGAGAATTGCAGAATACTAGAGAAAGCCTATAACACCTATATAGAATGGGCAAAATAATACGGAGTCCAATTCTTACTAGAGAAATACCAGCTAATCTACTTTATAAGAAAATGTAACTAATCTGTAGATCTCTAGCATGTAATTTATATTTAAGGCTTTAGGGGTTAACCAGTTCAAGGCCTAAGGGTATTAGGAGTATGGGTAGACAGTAAGCTCTAGTAGAGCGCACATGCGTTACAAGCGGCCTGTAAGGGCCAAGCATAGTATATTACAATGTCTAGGATTGTTAATTCTATATGGGGTTCATGCTTCCAGAGGTTACGCCTACTATATATAGCAGTTGTCCGGCTAACCATGACGTATGGATCCAGTATTTGGGCCATAGGAGAATCCGAGAAAGGCCCCCCTAAATTACTTCTTAAACTACTCTAAAAGGTCTAAACAGCTTGTCTCCGGAGTATAATAGGCGGGTATAAGCAAACGGCTATAGTACTGCTTAAGAAGGAAGCTAATATCCCCCCCCCTATAATTATATATTAAAGCCGCTGTAATGTAAAGGGTGTAAAGGGAGCGCAACTCTAATGTTATAAAGTATATTAAGACACGCTTAAACAAACTATGGAGTAACCTTAGGGTGCCCTACAGGAGAACAAACTAATAACCCTAAAGTAGGGAAGATATGTTAGAGAAACAGGTAAAGAAAGCAGAAGAAGAATAGTACCGTGTTAGGGCCCAGGCCCACATAAAGGAGGAAGGAAGATACGTAAGAGATTAGTAAAGACAATAGTAAGAGAGAAAAAGTAGCCAAAGTAGAGTATAAAAGAGTACTGGAAAACTATCTACTGTAACATAATACTGGTTAGACCAATACTGGAGAGGTGCATAGGAGTTAAAGGTATAGAGGCTGTTTTAGGTAAAAGGAGCCTAAGCCATAGTATAGTTAACGCTATAGGGGGTAAACACTTAAGGGCTCTAAGAAGGCCTAATAAAGGCAGAAAATATAATAGCAACACTCTTAAGAATAGGAATAATAGGACTAAAAGATTAGCTCTACTGGGTAGGTGTCCTAGTAGGTAGCCCAAGATATAAATATGGCTGGCCAAGACAGACACTAAAATATATAATACTGCTATGCCCCCTATGCACTAACCGAGAAGCAATGCTCTTAGTAGCTGGCATAGAGAACTATAATATACTACTCTTAATATAAAAAGGTCTTAAGGCGGTTACCTAGTGGCTTATTAGCCAAAATGTACTAGACCAGTTCTGGGTTATAAAGGAAATAGTAATGGAAGGCAAAGGGGCGAGTACTAGGCGCCCCTTAATAACTCTACAGTAGTAGAGTTAAGTTTGCGATACTAGTGCGTCCGTAGGCTTATTACGGCAGCAGTGGTTTCCAAGGAGGTTATAAAGTAAGGTAGTAGAGCACTATAGGTGACTTGTAGGCGCCCTGTATACGAGTCCCAAAAGGCGGGGAGATGGATTATGGGGTTTTCTTATTTTCTTAAATAGAGTTTTCTCCCTATATGTAAATAAGGAGTAGTCCGCGTGGGCCTAATAGGGATCCGAATTGGACGTTAAGCAATGAATAATTATTAAATAGCTATTGTAGATTTCAAATCTGGTGTTTATAAGTATACGCGAAAAGCTATGCTTGCATACGGTGTCCCTTTGTTAATTTAAGCGATTAATTAAGTTGTACGCTTTTAGGGTAATTTATACACTAATATAAATAGCTATTAACTCCTACATAGGGGGCCTTGCTTATTAATTGAGTACTTAAATAGGATTTATAAATATTTATTCCTTTATATATTATTATTATTTATTGCTTAACGTCCGATTCGGATCCCTGTTGGGCCCACGCGGACTACTCCTTATATACATGTGGGGAGAAAACTCTATTTGAGAAAACCCCGTGATCCGTCTCCCCGCCTTTTAGGGCTCGCTTGCGAGTCGCCTATAAGTCACCAGTGGTGCTCTACTACCTTACTTTTTAACCTCCTTGGGAACTACTGCTGCCGTAACAAACCTACGGACGCGCTAGTATTATACACTATACTCTACTTCTGTAGAGTTATTAGGGGGCGCCTATTACTCGCCCCTTTGCCTTCCATTGTTATTCCTTTATATATATAGTTATAGAAGAATAGTAATCTAAACCTTTAATTAAAATAGCGATATAAACCACCTAAGTTAAATATAGGTAATTAGCTATTTTAAATAAAAATTTATATAAAAAATTTATTTTCCTAGTTAATGGAAAGCCAAAGGGGCGAGCAATAGGCGCCCCCTGATAACTCTATAGTAGTAGAGCAAAGTTTACGATACTAGCGCGTCCGTAGGCTTATTACGGCAGTAGTAGTTCCCAAGGAGGTCAAAAAGTAAGGTAGTAGAGCACCACAGGTGACTTGTAGGCGCCTTATAGGCGAGTCCTAAAAGGCAGGGAGACGGATTACGGGGTTTTCTCAAAAGAGTTTTCTCCCTATATGTATATAAGGAGTAGTCCGCGTGGGCCCAATAGGGATCCAAATCGGACGTTAAGTAATAAATAATAATAGTTAATGGAAAGCATATAAATTAATAGGGCATAACTAAAGTAAATTGAAAAATTCTATACCCTTTATAAAAATGTGTAAAGAAAGGTTAATATATAAGTAGAAAATACCTAATATATAAATAAATTTAAAGTTATAGACTTATTATAATTAATAAGTGTTGCTTGACTTTTGGAGCTCTTGCTGCACCTGGCCCAAAAAGACCAAACCAACCAAAAGAACCCTGAAAAACACCCTAATAATCCCCTAAGATGCATGCATCACAGGGGAGGCACAGGTGGAACGACGGTGGTACGTAGTTACGCGTGACCGCTAGACCTATACCCAATAATAGCCCCCCACAATAACAACAAGGACGGGCGAATACTACACTAGAAAGTGGAAATACCCTAATTAAGAAGGCATCTGATAAAATATAAAGCCTATTAGACGCGTCTAGTATCTAAAACTATAGGGAAGTATCTGTTAGCCATTATAAACTAATACAGCTAGTAGAATGGCTCTAGTCTAGTGAACCTTAGGCGCCCCTCTAGCAAACCCTTAATTAAATCCTCTAACGGCTAAATAAAATCGAAGATAAACAAAACCCCCCCTAATAGGCGAACTGTACCTAGGCCGCTATAGCTGCGCTTCTATAGCATAGGGAACCTACCCCCCTAAAGATAATAACCGGGTATATAATTACAATATGACCAAATATAGAAAAGGTAGAGGAACTTAGGGGACAATTAGAAATAGAAGTTCTTATAGAGATTTGCAAAGAGGTCCATAACACCATCACAGTCCAACACCTTAGGAGTGGAGACATTAGAGTCACCCTAAAGGACTAATAGGCAAAGGAATGGGCCGTAAGGGCAGGGGACAGGCTAGGAGAGCGTATTGGCATAAAAGTGCTTCGTAAAGATTACTTAGTTAAAGTCCTGTCGGTTCCCATAAGCCTTAGGGTAGAAAGGGGACGCTAGGCGGACAATATAGCAACTATATAGGAGATAGTAAAACAAACGGAACGCCTTATACTAGGACTTGTAATTACCTAAATCCAATAGCTTTAACAGGAAAATACAAACCAAGCATATAATAAAAACAATAAGAGGATATAAGGGGCGCTAGAGACTTGCTAGGGAAACAATAAACAAACGCATGGCTCCCTTATTATTAGCGTATATATACTAGGAATGCAAAAACTCCTTATCCAAAAAGGAATAATTATAAATAGCCTTATATATAACATAAGGCTCTATAACTATAGACTACACCTAGAACAATATTATTGCTGTGTATAATAGGGACACACCCAATCCACATGCGCAGTATAGGTGTGCTACGGCTACTATACAGGCCCCTATAATATAAGACAATATACAAATCAAGACTAAATAAAATGCGCGAACTGTTACCGAAGCACATATAAGGCGTAGGAGAGAGAAGACTACATTAAATACAGGAGATAGAAGGAAAGGGCTTAATAGCTGCGGGAATAACTGCACGCTAGGTTATATAAATGGAAACAATAGGTGATAAGCTAGGGGGACGCAGGTGTCTTCCTAGCGTTTCCTACCTTTAATACTAGGGGGCTAAGCCAGCTATCCCAAGCCTTAATGGGCTAAAAGTGACGCTGCGCGATATTACCAGACCGAATAGGGATATAAGGGACATATGGGATATAAGGGAAAGGATACCCAGTAGGAAGACCCCTATAGACGGCTATAGCAAGTTTAAGGCCGGGATAATTAAGAATTAGATTTAACGCGGTAAATATAACACACGCAGCTAGCTTATAAGGGGTATATAGCTAACTGGCGAGAACAGGGGAAGAACCGGAGGCAATAACAGACTCAGATTTAGAAAGGCTAGTAGGAACATAAGATACAGAAATAGAAAGCTCTATATAAAATAAGTAGTAGCCAGGGAGCAAATACAGGAGACGGAAGTTCTGAATATTTTAAAGAAAGTAGAAACGGAAGAAGTGAGGAGCGAAGGAAAGGCGAAGGACCCCCGCTAGGGGTCCGCCACTTAACCATTATATAGTATAACTGCGGCAATACGAACCACCGTCTAGCAAGGCCCCTACTAGATAGTCTAGACCCAGAGAAACACTATATTCTTGCTATATAAGAGCCGTATTACAATACCTATATATAATTAATATACTGCCCCTAAGGATTCCAGCTCCTATATAAACTAAAAGCAGCTATACGCGTATGCTTTATAATTAGCAAAAATATTAGCCTTGCCTTATAGTTATAGCAGGTAGTTAACCCAGATATTGCAGTTATAACTATCTAGATATATAGGGGACTAGTATAAATTATTAATGTCTATAACCCTAGGGTTGAAGGGGTAGTATAGATAGAGAATATTATATCTATAATAAGCTTGCTAGAAACTAAACACGCGGAGTTTATCCTACTAGGAGACATAAACCTCCACCACCTATAGTAGGGGGGCATCTATATTGCTGCTAATTAATAGGTAGAGTGCCTACTAAGAGCTATAAATAATAGGGGCCTTAAGCTAGCTACCCCCCTAGGTACAATTATATAGCAATAGGGCACCGCCAAAAGTACAATTAACCTTATAATTATGGACGAAAACCTATACTAGAGACTTAAAAGGTGCTCCCCTAAAGAAGAATAGGCACTTACCTTAGACTATATCCCTATCCAGATACAACTGGATCTGGACATTAAGGCGCAACTAAATAGTAAAAGATACGCAATAAGAAAGCTTAATATAGATAGCTTCCTTAATATAATTAAATAATAACTTTAAGACCTAGAAGAAATCCACCTAATACCAAATAAGCGAGGCTTATTAGCTACCCCTAAGGAAATTAATTAAAGACTAGAAAGGATCTAGGCAGCAATTAAAAGTAGGCTAAAAGAGCACTACCTAGTTTCAAAACCAGGCCCCTACGCGCGACACGCATGGTCCGCATAGTGCGCGGCCTTTGTAGCCGGCCAACGATGAGCAAGGAGGAAATATATAAGTAGCCACAACTCTGAGGACAAGAGACAATATAAAGACACAAAAAACCAGCTAAAGAATACCCTAAGAAAAGAAGCAAGGAATAACTGGAGATAGTTTATAAATAAATACACTACTAACCTAAGTCTCCCCTATAATAAGGGCCTTTGGACCATAGTGAAATAGGTAAAGAAAAAGGCGGGATACCTAGTAGAAGATCTATACCTACCACCCCTATAAAGAGCAGGCGAACTATAGGCTATAAGCAACAATAATAAGAAGGCAAAGATCCTTATAGAAAGATTTTTCCCTTAACCAGCTCTAGTAGACCTTAGCAACATTACTAGTAAAACACTAGTGACTTGCCTAAGGGTTAACAGCGACATAATAACTAAAGAAATGGCCAGAACTATTAGCCGCCTCTTAAATAACATAGCACTAGGACTAGATGGGATCCTAAATAAAGCCCTAAAGACCTGTGGACCACTTATAGCACCTTAGCTTGCAGACGTAGCCAGAGCATGCTTTGTAATAGGCTACTACCTATAACTTAGAAGATCTATAACGATGGTCGTCTTATAAAAAGAAGGTAAAGTAGACTACTTAATCCTAGGAAGCTACCGCCCTATTGCCTTAGAAAACACCCTAAGTAAGATCTTAGAAAAGGTTATAGCGGACTATATAGCAGATATGGTAGAGGAACACGCCCTACTACCACAAAGCTAAATAGGGGTAAGAAAGAATCGCTTAACGCTATTAGCACTTATACTACTTACTACTACTATTAAAACTGCATAGGCTATGCAAAAGGACTTTATAGTATTAATGCTTAGCCTAGATATTAGTGGCGCCTACGACAATATACCCTATAAGCGTCTCCTATATATTCTTAGGGCAAAGGGCTTCCCAAAATGGATTATTTAATTTATTTAAGGATTTATAAGCCAGAAAGAAATATTACTAGTCTTTAGCGGATACTAGAGCCCCCCTATCACAGTTATAATAGGAATACTATAAGGATTACCTCTATTGCCTATACTCTTCCTCTTCTTTATAAGCAACCTGCTTAATACCTTTAAGGAAGGGGCGACCTAGAGGATAGGCTTTATTAATAATATAAACCTAATTATATATAGGCCAACAGCCGCAGAGAACTGTAGGACACTAGAGAAAGCCTATAACACCTATATAGAATGGGTAAGATGACATAGAGTCTAATTCTCACTAGAGAAATACCAGCTAATATATTTTATAAGAAAACGTAACCAATCTATAGATCTTTAGTATATAATCTATATCTAAGGCTTTGGGGGTTAACCGGTTCAAGGCCTAAGGGTATTAGGAGTATAGGTAAACAGCAAGCTCCAGTAGAGCGCACATACGGCATAAGCGGCCCGTAAGGGCTAAGTATAGTATATCGCCATGTCCAGGATCATTAATTCTATATAGGGTCCATACTTCCAGAGGTTACGCCTACTATATATAGCAGTTGTCCGGCTAACCATAACGTATAGATCTAGTATTTGGGCCACTAGAGAAACCGAGAAAGGCCCCCCTAAATTACTCCTTAAATTACTCCAAAAGGTCTAAACAGCCTGCCTTAGGAGTATAACAGGCGGGTATAAGCGAACGGCCACAGTACTACTTAAGAAGGAAGCCAATATTCCCCCCCTATAACTATATATTAAAGCTGATGCAATGTAAAGGGTATAAAAGGAACGCAACTCTAACGTTATAAAGTATATTAAGACACGCCTAAATAAACTATAGAGGGACCCTAGGGTGCTCTATAGGAGAAGGAACCAACAACCCCAAAGTAGGGAAGATATATTAGGAAAAGAGGTAGAGAAAGTAGAAAAAGAATAATGCGGCGCTAGGGCCCAGGCCTATATAGAGAAGGAAGGGAGATGTGTAAGAGGCCAGCAAAGACAATAGTAAGGGAGAGAAAGGAGCCAAAGTAGAGTATAAAAGAGTACTGGAAAACCATCTACCGCAATATAATACTGGTTGGACCGACGCTAGAGAGACAAATGGGAGTTAAAGGTATAGAGGTAGAC
>Ga0307507_10005499_pt1 | contig 20734 bp, 20 predicted proteins | sample 7_EM_MG_FD_207223 | JGI IMG/M metagenome (GOLD analysis project Ga0307507, IMG submission 207223) | Populus trichocarpa ectomycorrhiza microbial communities from riparian zone in the Pacific Northwest, United States - 7_EM | ecosystem: Host-associated > Plants > Roots > Unclassified | place...
AGTAATAGGGGGGTTAGTTAGTTAGTTACCATAGTGGGAAATTCACAACTTGACAGTTATACGTAGAGTTGGTTCGTGGGGGAGGAAGAGGAGGAGGAGGAGGAGGGGGAGGAGGGAGACTTTGGAGTCGGGTCGGAAGATGAGGGGTGGTGGTAACTGAGATGTTGTGGTGGGGCGAAACTATGATAATAATTGCCAAGCGTTCACGTGGGGTAACCTTTCTTTTTGGCCTTGCGGACGCCTAACCCTGCCTCGAGTTCTAGTCCTTCCATGAGCTTCTAGTAGAGTTCCAGCAGGTATCATATCCCAAAAGAGGTCTAATTAACAGCGATCATTCCTTAGATAAGGCGCGCGCCTTGCTATATTCGACATTTTCGTCGGGAGATAGGGCATCTACAGTAAGATTTAGTTAGGGTTTTTTCTCCTTGAATCGATAATCTGTATAATATCGTATCATAGGTGCCCCTAATTTCAACTTCTAGATGCTCCTTATTTCAGGAATTCTACGGTAACTTTAATTACAAGCGTCTTGCACATAAAAGATAAAAAAACAAAACGAAAGACATTTAAGACCATCACATCCACAAAAACCGAAAATGAAACCCGTGGGTCATCGACTCGAGCACACCGGTGCATGTATAATACGGTAGGCGAAGTCAATGATATGCCGTGGGTATAACGGTGAGTTGGATATCGGAATGCCCACTCGGAAGCTTATTTTGGTCTTGAGTGAGTGTGAAATAGAGGTACTGGCGGTCTAAGAGATACTGTAGGTATACACATGGACGGTATACCTTCTAGGTGAGCTTGAAGCCTCCACCTCAGCGGCTGGATCTACTACTGTAGTACGGGTGCTCGGGCTAGTCTCAGCTCCGTTCCGGAGGGCTTCTCTGTCTTTGGTGTTCTATTCTAGCAATTGGATGGCAGTAGTATGTCTCTGCAAAGAAACGGACAGCATTCCGGTCTAGATTAGTGCATAGTTATGAATGATAGTCTTGTCTTGGGCCTCCGATATTTATATCTTTTAACACCTAGGGGTTCGAATAGAGACAAACCCTTCGACTGGTAAGAATATCCCACCTTTGTGTCATTTTAAAGCCTGAGTGTTCCTGTGGGGGGGGGCTTCTGGGATTCCCGGCAAGAATTCTTGACATCCTTTCTTCATACTATAGTGTTCTACAGCTGTATTTTCAGTAACCCTACCCTGTGGTTTGAGGCCTTGGTGCACCGCCACTCCCGCCTTCTTCTAGTCATTTTATGCCGTCTTGTATGAATACAAATATATGCGTCTTAATTCTTCTCTATTGATTCTTTCCCGCACTGGTAGGAAGCTGGTACAGCGGTTAGAGCGATTGAAGGTCTAGATCCCTTCATAAATCATCACTCGTAGGAATGAGGGATGTGAGGATTGGTTTCAACTATGGTACTCTTTTTCTCGCCCCTACACTAGCCTGGCCACTCCCCTCTAGCAGCCTACGAGGGTGGTGTTTGGACGTGAGTGGTGCTATACCTGGGCTATCTGGTTTACATCCAATGCCCCCATCTAGTTACTAGCTGGGTAGGGCAGCTTCAGCAGCACCAAGGAGCGATATAGTGTAATATAGTAAACCTCTCTGGGCCAACAGCTAGACTAATCACCTTCAAGAGCGACCTGGTGGATATGTAGCTGTCGTACCGATCAAGGAGCCTGAGCATAAGTGTTTTAGCACAACTTGAGAGCTCCATACTCGCGTTGACTTTCTAATATCCAGGGACATTTGAGAAAGGGGGTGTCTTGGGAGCTGAGATAAGCCAAGTAGGTTTCGTTCATCGCTGAGTGTGGTCTACGGGGAGGGTATGAGTGTGAAGATACCCTTGGAGAGTTAGATAGATCAGATTCCAAACGGGATATCTGCATCAGAACCTATCCAGAATCTGTCCCTCTCCTCACTCCCAATCTCTTTCTACCCAGCTCCCCGGAGGTCCGTTCTAGGTCAGATACTAGCAGATACGTCTAGATTCCTTCTGAGGGCCCTCTAAAAATTGAGGCGATTCTATGGAAATGACGATGTATTGAAGGCAAGAAAAAGACACCGTTAGTCTAGCCAGTAAAAAGAGCACTTTAGATTAACGGAGAAGTGAAATATGAGGGCTCGCCTTTCGGAATGAATTGGCCAAGACAGCAAGAAAAGAGAGCTAGGTATTCTACAAGCTCGACACTTCACAATTTTAAAGTAATTCTGAAGGAGGATCTTCGGGGTAGAACTTTAGTATTATATGTCAAGAATATGAGAATTCAGAGCAAGGCTATTTTGTGGATGGGCATCCTCTCATACTGGCTCTTGAAAAGGCGTCACTGCCTTGATTCAATCGAACTGCAGAAACCATATAAGCACGTAAGACGATAGAAAATATTTTTGTCAGGCCCTCTCTTCACCTCAACACAATTATCGATTATTATTTTTCTTTCTTTTTTTACCAACTCTCCCAAACTAGAGATGTTACAGTACATCTCGTCCTGGCAGGCCACCTCTATATGGGCTAATGCTCAAGACGAACGCACGGTGGAGAATCGACTTGAGCTGCTTCTTCCACCTAAAGGAGTTCTCTAGGAATCGGCAGGCATTTTCCCGCTCCTAGCCTGGGGACCCCACAGCCAGGGGAGGTTGGGAGGTATCTTGTTCCAAGGGTAGCAGCTGTATCTGTAAGGCCTAGAAAAGATGATATTTTAAGATATTTTACGTCAACACGAGAATGGATAGGGATACGATCCCCGAAGACAATGGACGGTGGCCCGAAGGCAAAGGGGCATGAAAAGTATTTTTGGGGAAGGTCCCGAAAACACGCACTAGAAGTGGTGGTGGTGCATTCTACTGTACGCATCTCCCGGAGCCTGACCATTCGCCTTGGGCTGAGTGTTGAAAACTTTGGGAGGAGAGAAAATGAAGGGAAAGAGGGTTTCACAGGGCCATGTGGATTGAAGAGTAGAGAGTGGTTGAGTCTCTTACTGATGCACTGTACTACGATCTTGAGAAGTTCGATCTGGCCATCTGATAATGCAATCAGGTGCTGGGGTACCAGGCTAGTGAGGTATCGTGGGGTCTTATGTCCTTCACTAAGCATTATCTATACCTCGCTTTCTTGAAGAAAAAGAAGAAGAAAAAACGTCTAGAAGGCAACAAATAGAGAAACAAAAGAATTTTTTTCATTCCTTTCTGCTACCCCGCCGATCGCCAACCTCAAAGGTCTATACGAGGTGGTAGAATCCGCCTCGTATATAGCAGGATTGATAAGCCCCACACAACCCTATTGATAAATCACAGGTTCTTCAATGTCCCAGTCCCCATAGGGCAGGATTTTTTTTAATTCTCCTGCCCTACATGACGGATCGTCCAATAATAACTGATTGTCAGCGTGAATTAAACTCTTGGGCTCCTACTAATCGCGACAAGGTTTAATTAGTTCCTGACGTGTTAGCCACTGCGCCAGCTAGGTATTTCATGGGATGTCACTTGGGAACAAATACTTATCCCACCGAAGGCTGGATTTCGGGATTTTGATGGGAGGAGGGGTGTATCTCTTTACAAGTTGCTGGTGGATCTCAATAGATGGCTAGTGAGGGATTGTCTATAATTTTGGATAGAAGTGGTCCTTTGTGCGCTCATTATTGCCGTATAGTAGGATATGAAACCGCACAACCAGAGATATGCCAGTGTAATAAGCACAATTCAAGAAGTGTAAATTTAGCTATGATGGGAACAGTACGGAGGGTAAAGGGAGAGCTAGGAAAGAACGGAGGGAAGGAAACGTACAAAGGAAAATCTTTCAACGTCAGCCCGCTCTAGTGCGTAATTGCCCACGTGTAGGTATGTCTAATACTCCATGTAAACACCTTTCGAACTCTATTCGAAATGAGTGATTTCTCATGATTTCTGTGTTAAGGTGTGATTTAGACCACTGCCCTCATCTCGGTTGCTAAATCCCTCCACCGGCTGTCCCCAGCCCCGTCCCTGTTTTCCTCCCTTTCTGTCCCCCTCCCCATTATATTATAATAATATTATCATACCAGCCTGTACGGTTATATCATGAATATTGTTTGTATTATACACCTAAGCCACCAATGCAACTGTGTCTAAAGCCCTTCGAGGGTGCATCCGTAATCCGTATTCCCCGCAAATCCTGCCTTGCTCACAGAGGAACACACCTTTTTTTTCTCCTTGTTGATAACGATTTGTTCGTGCATTGTAACAAGTGAAATACCAAGTTGGCACTGTGGCCAAAATGTTAAGAGCCCATCAACCCCGATGCGATTAGGAGGAAGAAGTTAGGAGTTTAATTCCTCCCATAATGAGTTATCATATCATCGAACAATCCATCACGTAGGGCCGGAGAATTAAGAAACCTCGCCCTATGGAAACTGGGAGAGTGAAGACCAGAGCTCTCGGCATAAGGGTGTAACGAAAATCGGACCAGCTACAAAGTAGTATCATAGAATCAGTCTTTGGGCACACTTCGCGAGGGGTGAGGTCTACTGTCCGCGAGGCAGTAGGGGTAAAAAGAGAAAAAAAGTATGTTTTGCCTCCTTTAGTTTGGAAAATCAACACAGATTCCGAAAACTTTACAGATACCGTATACAAAAGTGTTTTAGAGCTTGTGTTAAATAGAAATACCCAGACGCATCCTCTAATAACGTTTAACAAAATTATACTCATACAGAGGCTGGGTCAATGAGCAACTCCAAAAATCCAAGAGCGGTAAATTATACTTGTAATAGTGCCGGAAGATGTAGCGCCATGGAGCCCATTGTTCCCCTAATCCTTACTCCGTAGGTACCTTTTGCCCGAAACCTTTCTAACACTATCATACAAGCCAAGTGCCTTGTGATCCCTTATATTGGTTGCGCTACTACCATTTACACTACAACCCCTCAATTGCTAGAACCGGGAAATTTGGAAATTTGAGACTATGAGGATATGAAGGGCCTACCATGGCTTCTGGAAGAAGGCCTTTGGGAGGCAGGCACTGCAGTAGCTCTAACTCATTGAGATAATCCCTTTAAAATCATCTCCCGCCCTGAACTTTTCCCGCCCATTACTATTTGTCCTCGCATTGGACTCGTTGGGTAAGAGAACCTTTCAAGGGCTTCCACAGCTTTTGCTGACAACGTGACCACTAGTCTTATGTCCCGACATCATGGTATCCGAGAGAGTAAGTACCCTGTATCAACATATCTCGTGATCTCATGATTCTTTGATTACCCGAGTACACCTAATCACCTTATCGCCCCTCACCCCCATACATTCTAACAGCGCTGGCGAAGATGAACATTGAGTGATAACCGATGATCAACTTTTTAATGAGGAACATTGATACCCTGGCTATCAGGCTTACCCCACGGAGTACTAGCCCTAAGCACTCACGTCCGGTCTAACGCTTCATTTAATTTTTAGGGCTGAATAGGCCCCGCTCCCCTGTCCATGATCTTTATCCGGGGAAAATAATCCCCCCAAACAGCAGCACCTAAAACGCCCCCGTTCTCAAATAATGTACTGTGTCCTTCCTTTTCCCCCTGTCCTTCATACTCAAGCTCTAAAAGGAGATAGACCAGTTCACAGAGACATGGCACTTAAAGCGCATTATCGCCTATCATCCCCTTATGATTCCTGCTCAATACAGCTATTATATCTGTAAGTCTTAATCGCACAATTAGCCTCATAGTTATCCAACTCCCAATCTCCGGATGAAAAATTATCGATATCATATCAACGTTCCCCGGACCCAAATACGAGGGTTTGGCCGTTAGAAATCCCCTCCCCCGCTCAACCTTCGAGCTTTGATCACAGCAGTAAACCGCATGTGCAATCCTCTTTCATGACAAGAAACAAGGAGATGCACATCCTAGCCCCACCTTCCTTCTTTACTTCCTGTAGAAGAGCACAAGGAAAGAAGGAGACAAAGTCCCCTGAGCCAGAATAACCCGCTCGGGCCAAAATAGCTCCTTCACCGTTGTAAGCATACTCACATACCCCAGACCGACTCAAAAAAAAAAATAGACCCTTCCCCATATATTTCACATGACCGAACTCCACCACTCAAAAGAAAATTCAAGTCTACGAATGGCACAAAACGATGTGCAAGGCAAGGCCGCGTTTCAGCGGCATCTGACAGTCAGCCATCCAGGAAGTCATGTACCGACACCCTGGCCAATCTGCAGGGAGGAAAGCACTTACTGTATTCGGTGAATTTGTAAAAATGGCGCAATTCCGACTGACCCATATAGGTGTCTCAGACCTTGTTTCCACTTCAACCGCATTTACCTTCCTACTTCCTCCTTTTCTCCCTCTCTTTTTTTTCCTCTTCTCATATGGCACAGTTGCACCCGGCATAACGAAGGCGAAGTATCAAGTCCTTCTTTGTTCGTTAATGGCAGCGGGTAGTTCAGTATACCGGCAGTTGCCCAAGGCCAATCCGAGGCTATGAGTAAGCAACGGTGAAGAATTTTAAGTAGAGAGTGGGGTAGAAGAAGAGTAACAGAAGCAACATCGGATTACCTCGCATATGAGCAGGTCATATAATATGAAATGGCACCAATTAGGGCGGGCAAGAGAGGTTTAACCCAGACTCGGAAATATGAGTCATGCCACCGCCGATCCTGTTATTCTGGTATGAGATTGGCGAAATTTGCTGAGTTGCCTGGTTGCGCCAAGAGGGGAGAGGATGTCCACTGGCAAAGCTGTCCCAATTTCCACCCCCAGCTGCAGGACTCTCAAGACCTACCTACATCTATCCCTAACAGTATGACCACAGCTTTAGCCAGACATATGCAAACCTAGTTCATTAGTCACTAGTTATTTCTTATAACTGATTGAATTTGTATGTGAGTAGGGGCCCAGCATCTGAAAAAAAAGAAAAAAAAAATATCAGCTAGCGTAATCCATTACACTGGAGGGGTTTATGAGGAATTCAACCCCAGGGCTATTCGTTCGGGGTAGCAGTTCTTTTCATTATTATGGGGCTCATTACAAGGGGATGCAACTATAGTAGTGATACCTAGCCCACATTGGGCTTGCTTTACTGTGCCGGCTCACTGGGAGATAGACGACGCTGGTACCTATACTAGTCTGCGCACAGGTGCGGTGAGTATGTGTGATGAAGCGCCCTGTGCAAGTGTGAGGATTTCATTGTACGGCTACACATGAGAAGAGTGAATAGTGATAAATTTTACGCCCTTTTAGCCGGTGGAGGGAGTCAGTAAACCAGTAGCCAAGCGGCATCCGAGTGAGCGACAATGACTGCAATTTCCTTATTGTACTCCCTCTAGCACCCTCCCCCCTCCTCCTCCCCCCGAACACAACTCAAGTTGGTCCGGTAAAGCTAAGAAAGAGAGCACGAGACTAGACAAACGAAAAAAAGGGACCCACCTTGTATGGTCCTGTGCTACGGAAAGGGTGCATACAAAGCCTTCAACTTCCATCAGCGAGCCCGTGATCCCTTGACAAATTCAAACCCCCACCAAACAAAAACCATAGCACACAGGTCGTAAATCATATCGAAAAATGGCGTGACTTATTATTACATGGTAAAGAGGCACCTGCATTCCTCCATACATTTGGATGCTAAGATACTATTCGACCCACCAGCGAGGCACGTGCCGACACTTGATCTACACAACGATTTATTGCGACCTTCGATGGAACGGTGGCCTAACGGACGGACGGACAGACAAAAGCACCAAAATACGAAGATCAAACTTACCCGAAACGGGAAAGCCGTGGGGGAGAAAGCACGTATCGCAAACGGTTTACCAGTGTTCCTTTCTGACAAGGCGTAAAGTCTGTTGAGATCCGCTGCCCCCCTCAGCCCTGTAGCCCAGATTCTGAGACAAAAGCTCTAGGGAAGGGTTAGCGTTTCCCTCACACAGCACAAGATTGGTGCTCAGGACTTGTTGGATATCATTAACTGGTATTCGCAATTCCGTTAACCCGTCAAACTAAACCTATCCTGGGCTGACTGAGATACCGTAGTGGGGTTTAAGAGGTCTTGCTGTAGTATGCGACATCTGTGGGTGTAGCAGTCAAAAAGTCATTTATTTGACTAAACTACTCCTAATGGATTGTCTACATGCTGTAAGTGTGGATAGCTCTTGCATTTGGCCCAATCCACACCCGACCTTCCCCCAGGCTCGTTTATCGTTCGATGCTGTCCTCTTGGCCAAGATCTCGGTTCCGGGGATTTGTATGGAATCAGTAGGATATAGTCTGGCTGGTTCTCGGCAGTGGGGGGGTAAGAGTTTGCTAATAGGGGAGGGAAATGGCTGGAGGTTGTATCCGGCATTACGTTTCACGAAGCTAAGTTAGAGCTCAGGGTGAGGAGTTTTTACGTACGGTAGAACTACTAGGGGTGCCGTGCTTGCACTGGTGTTAGATGCAAGACAAAAACTACTGTAGTTATGTGTGATCACAAGACAAGTTCCTCCTCGGTACTAAATTGATCCAAGGCTATCAAAAAATCAAAGTTTACGCCACAAGAGAATGGTTCAGCTGTGGATTTACCTAATTAATCCAGTCATGACGTCCTCGAGCTGGGTGGTTAACAGCACCTGGCATACCTCCCCACCTTACTCTACATGCTCGAGCGCTATCCGGGTACTGTAAGAGGCCCAGCTGAGAATAAGGAAGTGGGGCTCAAGGTTGGGTTAATGGCTACAACTTCCATAAACGATTTCCACCCCTTCTTCTTCCTTCTTTCTTTAATGCTTCCATATTTCAGATCCCCCGGTGAATCTCTGCGGGTAAGTAGGCCCGCAAGATAGGCCACGCCGTATCTCCGTGGAATAGATCCGTCGGCATAGAACACAGGCTGATCTAGATTAATGGAAGGCCCGGCCCTTCCATGGAACAAGGCCATGCGCATGCAGAAGGAAGGAGTAGAAGTAGGGAAAGATGAGTACAAACGGCATCGCTCATCCCCAAGGATAACAAACCAAACTGGGGTTTTTAAGATGGTACGAAAAGACAAAGTAGAGTGCATAAGTGTTGATTGGTTAGGGCGAATGGTATAGATCTAGTTATGCATGTAAGTACTCCGCTGCAGTACTGTAAATGTAGATCAACGAACGTATGCACGAGGGTGATATTTTATGTCCCAAAAGCGGCCCTAGATGGCGGGTAGGAGGGAGGGTCGGGATCGACAGTTTACCATCAGCCCAGAATGCCATTGCTTATTCGCTGTAATGGCCATGAGTGTTCCACAAATTGTTCAATTCAGGCAAGTTAAGTAAGAGAGGGTCAGGTAAGGTAAAGTAAGGGGCACAATACTCGTAGTCTACCAAGAAGGGTTCCACCCATCAAATTACTACATTCCTCTCACCACAGTACCACCTCCACCATACGGGTTAGAACTACCCTTTCTCTGCAGAATTCCCCCCCTAGATGCCGTCACGCAATCCCCCACAGAAAAAACGATCTCTCTCGCCAAACTAGTCAGGTGCTCGCGAAACCAGATAATCCGGACACAAAACATAACATAAGCTGTTTCCTTTCTCCCCCTACCCCTTCTCCCTTTCAACCGGAACTTCCACTCTGAAGGAAAATCCACGGTTCACTTTGGGGGTCCTCCATCCCTTCCTTTGCCACACCTAGTATGTATGCATCATGCATGCGACCACCCCAAAGAAAAAAAGAAAGAAAGAAAAAACCCAAATCTGAAACCCCGGAATGAACGAAACACACAGTACCAAGTACGCGAAGAACTGCAAAAGAAGTATTTACATTACTGAGTGTTACACCTACAGGCCTATTCACCATATACGAGTACTGCACTCGAGCACAGTACCTGTGTGTTGCGGTATTCACACAGAGTCACTCTTTTCCCCAGTATGTCCGAGATTTTCTATACTATCCGCGTGCACTATACCGTACTCAGTACACTACGGTACATGTCTTAAGTATTATACGTATGTACAGTATGTCACCTCCCCAATCAAACCACCAACTGGATTAATCAGGGGTTTTCCTCGCGAGCTGTGCCACTTACAGACAAACAAACGGACTCCAAAAACTCCTCCCCAGACTAACGTCTAGGGTTACGGGATTCTCTTCGGTAAGGATTTGGAGCCCGGTCGGGATCCGGTTTTGAAGTGAGATTAAGTTTATCCCCTTGTATCATATCACAAGTTCTCACTTTTTTCGTTTTGTCTTTGGTTTGACGCTTTCAGAGGAGCGACTAACCCCCTTTTTGTTCTCGGTGTTGATCGCCTTGAGAAGGTTTAGGAGCAAGTCAGTGCTGTACCTACCGGTAGTGGTAAACATAACAAGGTTATGTTACAGTAGATAAATTTGATCGCTATACTCCGATGTTCTTCGTTTCTTTGTTTCTATCCTCCGAGGTTTCACCTCTTCGGTAGTTGTCTCTAAGGGTTTCAAAAATTATATCGCACCCGGGGGGTTTGTAAGGTAAGGTTACCCTAACTGGTGCTTTCCTACTACCGTACACTACCGGTATGTCAAGACGAACACCTAACAACACCTGGCTGAACGATTACCCGGCCCTACCTATTGCAGACCACCAGCCACAGCTGCTCCCGCTACCGGTATCTTAGAACCCCTCTTTATGAGAAGCTTATAAAAATTTAACAAGATAAAAATTGATTTATGATATTAACAAATAAGTGTACCCGCTTGTGATATGATGGTCGTAATTTATCCGTAAGAGAGATACAAGGTAGCTCATTAAATCCAAAACTAGTATTAGCAAGCATGTACTGTATGTAAGTAATCCCCAAAAAGGAACATCATAATAATAATACCGGTGGTAAGAACATGTGAATCCATTCGAACTCAGCACGATACCATAGGAAGGAAAATATGTCAGAAATTGAAGGTGACTATATGCACGAATAGTTTATTTAGGAAGGATAACTATGAAGGGGGTGGGGGATGGTTGTCCGTTGCGGCAGATTTCTAAACCAGTTTACTTTTCAAGTGCCGTGTTAATCTATCACTCCCTTAAAGGGCCTAACGATAGAAATGGAGAGGGGTGGGGGGGGTGAGGATACCTACCGTTTGGGTCAGTGCTTAAATTTATCCTTACAGGAAGAAGCATAACACTTTTGACCTCCAGGGGGGGATCTTCCATTTGTATCTTCCTTCCCCTTCTGTAGTGTAGAGTAAAAGTATTTCCGCCGCTGGGGCTACGGCGTAGGGCACGTACCCCCCCGGGCTTCGAGAAGGAAAACAAAAGGAACGGTCCGTAATATGCATAGTTACCGGTATGTGGAATGCTTTTGGTAACTCTTGTAGATTTAAAACCAGACGTAATCAGCCGGGTCCCATTTGAAATATCAAACTCTCTTGTGCAACAGGGGGCGAGTGAGCCGCTATGAAGAAGAAGAAGGACCGGAGGCAAGAGTGTGGTACGGTACGGAGAGCAACAGCCCCACCCCGCCCTGTCCTGCTCTTCTGGTACTGTATCATATTTACCTCTCCCAATAAGGCCTTCCCTTCCTCCCTCTTCCTTCTTTTGTCTTTCCGAATAAAAATTGGAAACAAAAAAAATTGGGACAACGCCAAGTAAAAGGTAGATCCGGGAGTGGGATCATCTCAAACAACAAGGCTTGGCCTTTAACTCGACGATAGGGCTGGGCTATCCACTTCAGAAGAAGACGAAGTTAAACCCGAGAACACAAAATACCCCTATCCCTATCGGATCATACAAGTAACAACACGCTCCCAGCTCCGAGCCTTGAAAAAAGGAAGTTATAAAAAAATTGTAGATGTTTCCCGAATAGTTTTATTCTAATAGAATATGCTAGGAAGGAAACATCCACTCTTGGTAAGTCCACCCGGAGGAAATAGCTCGCTTGCGGGGTATCAAAAATGGGAGGGCTACGGTATGATAGACCGAGAGACGAAACAAAATCTCACATGAGAGATTGTTACACACTATGATTCTATTTGCAGAAACTTTTTGTTGCAAAAATACTTGTACACGTGTGTGATTTGTTTGTTTGTGCGTGTGTTTCGAAACATCATGTATGCTCACTCGAGGGCTTACTAAGTGCCAATACCACTAGCGAGCGAGCGGCACCGAGTATCCCATACTTCCCTAAGTATGGATCCACGACTATGATACCGTATATGCCTGGACTATCACACCGAAAAATGCCATACCCGGCCTAACCTTCCTCCCCCAAAAGCTCTGCTAGCTAGCAAAACGCCGGACAAGAAGGCCCTGGGCATGGCGACTATCGTAACGATAAAAAGATCAGTGAGGGGGTTCCCGACGGAATGCAGAGGGAACCCACATGCCGTACTCAACCGGCTGCTCAAAGGAGTTATCCTACTATCCTTCCCTCTCACACCCCTGTGATACCCTCTCTGATGGGCGGGGTAAGTCTACCGAGATATTATCGTGTCCTTTTTCCTTTTTTTCCCCTTCCTCTCCCTCCCTCCCTCCCTCCCCCGCATCTCATTCGCAATGCATTGATTGAGTGGCTCGCGGTTAGGAGATCCGAGGAGGCGGTTACATTCATCATACCTCATTAAATAATACCGGTATGTTGTTGTGTGGTGGTGTGTGTGGACACTCAAACACACACCCACATATCATCAACATTTATCCAGACCCTTTTTTGTTTCCTACATTTGGAGGGCTGAAGAAAAGAAAAAAAAAAAGGAAGAAAAAAAAGACAAGGGAGATTTCTGCAGGAGTATGATTTTCTCCATCGCACGGACACCTTTGAACTTTCGTTTACCTTTTTGTGTAACCTGGATAATCTGTGACAGAGGGGTAGGAATAGGGTAGTTCAATACCACACACAGCGCATCGGCGTACCGGTATGCCAATTCGGTTCAAGACGTTGAAGCTAACATTTAGCTTTTCTATCATACATGTGTTTCTCGTTAGCGAGTTTCGTCGTCGCGACGATCCTCGGGATCTGAATTACCCTTATCAATTAATTAATTAAAATGAGACTTATGAACGATGTAGAGAGAGAAGAGGAAGTTGATAGTGAGCATCTCATCACACCCGGGGCACCCTACCGTATTATTACGATAGGGAAAAGGGGAAGCAATATTTGCGGTGGTGATTGAGGGTTCATTACTGGTAGTCCTTTATCATGGGTAGTAAGTAAGTAAGCAGACCCTTCAATCAATTGACCTAATATCTAGGCCACGGTGCCTTATTTTTCGTAATAATATTATATATATATTTTGTCTCTCCTGCCCCCTCCCTTTGCATCCCTCTTCCCCTTCCTCCTCTTCTCCTTCTTTTCCTAGACTTAGGCGCATATTACAATGCATAGCCGGAGTCTTGTTTTCGCTTGTGCCAAACCATCCTTGCACAAAATCTTTTTATTTATCGTGAAGTATAGTACAAGTACGATGGGGAAGGAAGGACGATAAGGTAGGATGGAAAGAGGGTGAATGGAAAAACCCCTTTCCGAGTTTCCACGAATGTAAGAAGAACGAAAGAAAGAAAAGAAATGCTCTGCGCGCCTTGATCTCCAGCACGCCGCAAAGCTGAGTAGGGCCACCGGCACTGCAGTAAGTAGCACTGTGAGAAGTAGCGCACGGTAAATCGCTCGAACATCTCGGCAGCAAAATATCACATCGTCCTCAAGTTACCTATCATACCATAGCGCAGAGATGTATCCTGCTCATATCCCGTTCTAAAAATTTCGCGCAACTCTGTACTGCACTGTTCTGTATGTACTGTACGATACTGCTATCACCACCACTACAACCCTAAGTTACCGCTATTACCACATCGTGCAAACAAGAAAGACGAAGGAAGGGAGTGCAAACCCACCATCGGGTCTCATCACATCCCCATGAAGTTGATGAGTTGGAAGAGTAGCAAAAGAAAAGAAGAAAAAAAGGAAATCTCCCAAACCCTTGCTTGCAGAAGTCGGAGCGGAAGCTCATCCAGCGAATAGCATCATAACCAAGGGTTGCGGTGTCTGGAGCACAGATCCCATAATATTATACCCTGAATAAAGCCTGCCATAGTCGGGATTCATCATATTTTGTCCCTATGGTTATTACCCACCTCCTGTATCGTATTACACCTCCCTGCAGGTGGCGGGGGCGAATAAAAGAAGAAGAAAAAAGAGACAAGCCATCACGTCTGGTGTGAAGAAAAAGGCGCCTAAACCATGCATTGATTGATCGATTGCTCTTAGATCGATAACAAAAACGAAGAAGAAAAGAAAAAAGAATCCCTTACATATGAGACTGTACCATATCGCGCGATGGAGCAAAAGCTAAAGACCACCACCATTCTACAAGTAAGTCACCGTAGCAATATCATGCATTATACAGATTCTAAAGAAAGGCTCAAAAAATAGAAATAAAAAAATACCAAGAAATTTAGTGAAGGTTAAGCCATCCAACAACCATCAGGAGCCGAGAAAGAGGCAGAGAGAGGCAGAGAGAGAGAAAGAGAGAACAGCCGTCCCTCCATCCGCCGACTTTCTCAGTATATTTAACCCCAAACCCTTTTTCCAGGCAAATTGTCATTTTTTTATAGTAATCCCCAATCCTTGAGCCTGATGTGATTGATGATCTGTTTTGCGCTAAGTGTTGCGATTTTTGTGATTTTTTTTACAGGCAGTGCTGTATGTGCCTGTACTAGGTGATTGCGATTTGGGTGGGGTTTGCCCACACCGGTACCGTCCCTTCTTACGGAGGTATCCCTTGGAGAGCTGAGACAAAGGAATTCAGTGCTCCCGCGAAATTGCGCCATAACAGGGTATATAAGCAGGGATTGGGATTACTAAACAGCCCCAAATCATATAGCTGAAGCCGCTTTTTACATTGATTTCTGTTATGAGGAGGCTGAAAACTGCTTATTAATCCTAGGTTTTGGACCCCATTCTTGCGCAATTCGCGGGAGCACTGAATTCCTTTGTCTCAGCGCTCCAAGGGATAGTGCCGGACACTGCCAATCGACACTTGTGTTAATTCACCGTCGCTTATTAAGCGCAAATCGCCTTCCTAATTGGGCTTGATTATCTGGCAAAGTGAAATGATCTACGATATTTATTGCCACATTAGGCATGATGCTGCCAAGATATTACCTGATACAGTAATTTTAGGGTGTATTAATTTGGCACCTCCCCCACCAAAAAATGGAAATCTTTGAACTGCTCTAGCACAACAGGAAGTTCATATTTCCTTAAACCCCTCTGTAATTCTTTAGACAACCATTAAATAAAGCCTTTTACAGAAGCTTTTGAGCTTTTGAGTTGTTGTTGTTGACTTAGAGGAGTTTGAAGTTGGTCGTATTTAGAGTTCGCTAAGGTGTTGATTGGCATTGTCCGGCACTGTACTCGAGTACAAGGCATAAGTTTTGTAGGTTCCACAAGCGAGGTCTGGAACCCTTAACCCCTATGTAACCTACAAAACTTATGCCCTGTACCTCCGTAGGGCGGCGGCGGCGGTCAGGGGGGTTGAGGTTTCCTATTGGATGATAGGCGAAAAGGGAGGGAGGGAGGGGATGTAAGATTTGTTGATCCCCGGGTTGTCCAGTAGGCAAGCCCTGAGTTGTCGTCGTCACTCGCCGAGTACCGTGGCATGCCGGAGATGGACGAGAGCGGTGAGGTATGATACGGTAACTTACTCGGGTGCTCGATAACGATGGTACGACATAGGTCCAAGGCTCGTTGTCGTGGGTACTGTACTAGTACTACCGGTAGCACCTACGATACAAGTACCTTGGTGGAGGATCTATCATCTATGTAAAGGGAGTGCTCCGGTACTCGAGTGTGCCGAAATTGCCGCTTGTTATGCTTTGCTGCAGGAGCAGTCTACTCGAGTATTGGCTAAGGAATAAAACGAAAACTCCCGGATTCCTCAACATCGGTAAGGGGGATAATGCGCTGAACAATCGCTACGATAAATTCTTCTCAAATCCTGGCATTGACGTTCCCTTCGGGAAAAAAAAATATCAACGCCAAGGAAAGCAAGTAACACGGAGAAAAGAAATGGCAGCGCAACAACATCCCGATGCAACGGCCCTACACCCGTCCCGTCCGACACCCCAAAACTCCAAATTGAAGAGTCCGGCAGAACAACACGATATCGTATCACAAACCGACCAACGAACAACCACTAAACTACACTATACCCGTGTGACACAAGCGGAACACTCCAGCATTGAAATCCGAGAAAAACCACTGGTCCGAGACGTAAAGTTTGTATCATGGGAAAAGCCCTAATTTCACAAAGCACGCACACACACATAAGCACTCCACTGCACCTTGTAAGACCCCACGGTGCACCGCTAGCCAGGCGTGCCCGTGTTCATCCAATCGTGCGGAAGCCCAGCACGTCATTCACATACCGGTGACAAGAGGGGAATTGAGTGAGAAACCTCCCAAACTTTTCATCCCTGCAGGAAGGTATTCCTTTTAATAAAACGAAATAAAAAACGCGTGTAAAAAAACGCCCCTTCCCCACCCTTCATCGCGATGATTCTCCAAAAATTTCCCCATACCTCTCGCCTAGGCAGAGCCACACTCACCCTGGTAGGAGGGTGGTGAAAAGGAGGGGGAAAGGGAGAAAGGGAGGGAGGGAGAAGAGGGTCCTTGTGTAGATAAATATAAAATTGAGACTATAATGATGCTTCATGGAAGAACAGTTGACGTCACAGCTAAACTAGCTGCTTAGTCACCACCGTTTCCAGAAGAACATCACGAGATTACTCTATTTCAGGGAGAAGAACTCTCCCTCTTTTACCGTACCAGTATTTTCTCCTGAACCCTGAATATGGCTTTAATTCGCTCTCCCTGTTTTTTTGCCCTGCGATCGTGCAGGTCGTGCCGTGGTCCTCAGGATCGTGACAGGTCTATCGATGGCGTTATTCCCAAGTTTCTAATTTGCTTGTCGTCAAAAACCTAAGAATGGTTGTGCGTTAACTCAAATATCTAGGATAGGGAAAAATACATGTCCTATTCCAGTGTTGAACACAAAAATTCGCACATGTTGCTCTCGCTCCTTCCCTCCCTCTCTTTCCCGTCCACTTTCCTGGCACTCCGCAATGCATCTAGCCACGGCCCTATCTTAGCTTTGATCTATGATTGACCACTTAATAGGATGCCGAGTACAGTACGAGGGGTAGCGAGAACCCCCTCGGAAGGAGATTTCGCACTTTACCTGAATGAGAAACGCCGATTGGTGGACACAGCTCGCTACCCGCTGGGCATCCTATCCTGTGCGGCACCCTATCCCGCTCGGCACCCTATCCCGCTCGACACCCTCTCACCTCGTCTATCTGATACGGTATCAACAAAACAGACTCGATGCGTCGGTATAATACGTAAAACCACCCTACCTTCGCTTTTGAAGAAACAATACATACAAGTACTAGTAGTGGCAATACGATATCCGTACAGCTACTCGCAGCGGGATTACCGGCACTGTAAATTGTGAGCCACCATAGCACGAAAATCTTGCGTGATGCAGGCCTCTTTTTAACGGAGAAATCCGCGGGCTGCGAAAGGGCCTAAAATGACCAAAAGGATGGACAGGGTATGAATAGACTAGGGCTCGATCGTTCTGACAACTTGTGAACCGATCCCTTCAATCCGGATTTCCGATACACTCAAAAGTGCTCCTTGAGCCGAATATTTGGTGAGGACTCTTAGCAAGATACCTGCTGGCGAAGGCATTCTTGGCAAATACGCGTGAGTAATGTCTGTTTGTTTATTTTATTGATATCCCGCGATTGCTAGCCACCCTCCCTGGAAAAAAAAATTTGTCCAAGAAAGATTCCCGGGAAAGAATGAAACCCCCCACCCCTACATACACATACGCACTCCAGATCCCAAGATCACGAGGCCAAGGGGAAACGAGGTGGGGGAAGGGGGGAAGGAGATCAAAGGAATAACTTTAATTCCCACGATCTACCACTCCAGGGGCGATTTCGATAAATTCCCATCCAAGCATGCAGGATGTGTGGATGAAACCCTGGTTCTGATGTGGTAGTCTATGAAGGGAAGTGAGTGAGCGGGCGAGAGTGCGCCACGCTCGGACCAATCGGTAGCTACCGTAAGGCGGGAAGGAAAGGGCAAGGGGTATGTGGTGTACCGTACGGCTGCCGGTACTGTGGGTATGGCAGAAAAAGTCACTCACGCAGCAAACGCAGCGAGGAAGAATGAGGAGTAGTAGGGAAGAAGTGTGTGTGTGGGTAATTTCTTTGCTTTTGAGTGACGACAGGTCGACGTCACGGCTAGGTTTTAGCTGGGCGGGCTAGACAGATTAGGGTAAGTTGCCCATGCCGGTACGGTATGATACAGTATGATACCATGTGCGCGTTGGGGTAAGATGTTGTGCTGTAGATCCGGGTCTTGAGAAGGGTCATAGAAATGATGGTCAGGAACGTTGGGGTAGTGGGTGCCTTTAGGGTTTGGGTACTGTAAGAGTACTGGTACTTCTACGGTAGGTTAGTGCTTGTACATAGCACTTTTGTTACAGTCGCGGAACCAATACGGTACACGGCAATTCTCATAACCCCGCCGCACTAGGATAACGCTGCTATCGTACTCACGCGGCCGAGTCGAAGCCGGACTCTTTTGTGCGGTAATTTCTAGCCTCCAAGTACCGGTAGCCCTAACATCGAGCCGGCCTCGCTGGCAGCAGACCAGCCGCGGTGCGCGGGGAACCATTTTTTGGTCATGGGTGAAAAGTTGTTGGGCGATTCCGATATATATAGCTGAGTTAGTCTACGGCAAAGATTTGCATCGTTTCTCCAGAGCCGAGCTTGAACGGGGTAGGCGAAGACCCTTGAGGGAGCAGGAGGGGGGAGGATGAGGAGGGGGAGGGAGGCCCTTGGGATGGGATGAACATAATGGGATATCTAGCCCGACCCAGAAACACTAAATACTCGAGTACTGGATGGACCCTGAAAGCTACGGCGCATTAAGATACGATAGTACAGTACACCGCGTTACCTCACTCTCTCGCAACGCTCTCACATGACTTTTGTCAATCAGGGTACCTTACCATGAAATCCCCTCTCGCTTTCGAGGTAGTCCGAGTGCGAAACAGATACCGTAAGGGAGAGGTTGTTACTGAAACGTTACCTGAAGGAACATCATATCCAAGTAAACCCCTCTCACCGCCTTTCTCCTCTTTCTCTTTCTCTCTCTCTCTTTCTCTCCCTCCAACGCAAACCATCTCCACAATCTCTACTTAGACATTTAACGACTTTCTACTCTTACACACACCTTATCAACAAGCACAAAAACCATAACGACAACCTCACCCACCCATCCACCCACCCACACAATATCCCTTTGCTCAAAGCGGACAGGCACACACTTATCAATCAAGCACAGTATCAAACCCTTACCTTAGTCGACTCCACCTTGCCGATAACCCTACCACCCCTACTACCTACTTTTCCACACCCAATAATAACGTCACTCTCTTAACACTAACCAGCCGGAACATCACATAATGCCCTAACAACAACAACCACCACCACCACCACCACCATAAAGAAAACGAGGGAGATGTATAAAAAAAACAAAAAAAACATAGAGTGCCGGTATGTACGACAGCGGACTTTAAATCCGTAATCCCCACCCTCGGACCCTTTTTCCAATATTGGAAAAAATGGCAGGGTAAGACAAAGGGAAGGGAATCGCTTGTTCTCCATCCATCCATCATCCACCCATCCCGTAGATATGGTTTTCCCCACAAAATGCGTGTCGTCGATCTGCAGGAAAATAGTCCGCGCTTTTCTTTTCTTTTTTGTCTCTCTTTTACTTGTTTGTTAACGGGGTTTTTATTTATTATAAAGGAGTGAAATGCGGTGATGATGTAGAAAAGGAGGGAAAGATAGAAAGATAGAAAGATAGATAGATAGAAAGATAGATAGATAGAAAACGCCGGGATTAGGAAATTGGGGGGTTTTCTCTTACTTGCTTGTTGGGTTAGCCCGGGGTGTATATATACTGTATAATATTATTATATACCGGTATATATGTATGATAAGAGGAAGAGGAAGAAGGACGAGCTATGATAACAGCTTTCCCCTTGAAAGTTTTTACTCTATATAGCTTGACGCAACCGGAGATAGGTCCTTTAACTTTGCCCAGCAATCGCTTCACCAATTAATCAATCAATCAATCAATCATGAATTAGTTGGGCCCCAATTTCACATATCTTTTCGCGGGGAGGGTTTTTTTTCTTTCTTCTCTTATCTCTCCCCTTTTCATTTGAAAGAGTCGCACTTGTAAAAATATCATAGAATAACTGAGCGAACAAACAACTAAATAACGAAGCTCCCCCCCTCCACCACCACCACCACTACTAGCTAGACCAAGGTTCATAAAAGTACTAGTACAAAAACCCCCATCAGAACCTACACGATGCTGGTGATGATGATGGCGATGAGATGGAGCTTAAACAAACAAGACAAGCCATACAGGGATGAATGAAGAGTACTAGTAGAGAGGGAAGAGATAACGAAACGGAAAAAAGACACCATACGCCGTAACTACCCAATGCGATCCAGTCAGATAAACCCCCCTTGCCTAAAGAAAAAACCCGTTAAAAAGCAAATAACCCACCCACCCAAAAAAAAAAAACCCGTTAGAAAGTTGAAAAAAAAAGGAATGAAAAAAAAAACCCCCCAGTCCCAGATGGAATAGAAAAAAACCTAAGATGAGAACCCTTTTCTCCGTGTCATGCTTGTATAGTAAACCACGAGCTGAGTAGAGTTCTCTCTCTCTTTTTTCTTTATT
>Ga0307507_10005500_pt1 | contig 20727 bp, 4 predicted proteins | sample 7_EM_MG_FD_207223 | JGI IMG/M metagenome (GOLD analysis project Ga0307507, IMG submission 207223) | Populus trichocarpa ectomycorrhiza microbial communities from riparian zone in the Pacific Northwest, United States - 7_EM | ecosystem: Host-associated > Plants > Roots > Unclassified | place...
TAGTTAAAGAAATTTAAGACTTTTTATTAAGTAATTCTCTGAATTTTAAGAGACTACTTAGGCACTATAATCCTATATAAGTGCCATAAACCAGAGAGGTTTATTGGAATATCTAAGAAAATAAAAAGGGGTATTAAAATTCTCAATAACCTCTAACGCCAAAGAAAGAAACTCTATTTTGGAGATTATATAGGAAAATCCTCTAGAAATCTTAGAAAATCTAAAATATTCTTTTTAAATAAACCAAGGTAATATATAATTAAGCAAAATAACAAAAAAACCCTATATTCTCGGTAAAACTAAGAATATCCAGCCACTAATCGGAATTAGAATCTTCTGGAAGTTTATAAAAAGCTAGCAAGATTTATTAGTAAATTCTGAGAAAAATAAGCTATTTTACGTACCCAGTTAAAGACCACCCTTAGACTTAATTTTTAAAACCTTTTTTAAGGCAGCAACGCGTGCACTGTTAATATTAAGCATCTTATTAGAAAATCCGAGAAGTTAGTTAATTTTACTCGAAAAATAAAAAATATTAAAAAAAAACGAGAATTGAATACCTTATTAACTAAGAAAGTACCAAAAAGAATCTTAAAAAAGGAAAGAAGGCAAGATCTATGTCTGCCGAAGGCCTTAGGTATTCTCTTATTTTTATTAAGGTTAGAATTTCCCTAAAAACAGTTAGTTTTATTAAAATATACAAGAAATAAACTAGATTTTTTACCTCCTAAAGCCCTTTCTTCGCGCACTAGAGCTCCAGAATGGATTCCTAGGTAAAGTAAGAAATTATATTACTATTATTGGAATTTTCGACAATATACTTTATAGTTATAGCTGTAAGGAAGTGTATTACGTTCCTTAGTACTATTAATCGCCTTTTTAGGTATACGCTAAAAAATATTAAATTAGTTATTTTTTGTCTGAAAAATAGAGAAAAACTTACTATATTTTAGATGTAGTAGGTATAGTATCTGGGATCTGCGTCCTTGTGCCCCTAGAAGCCAGCCCTAAAATGTTAAAAAAACCAAGAAAAAAATGTAATATTTCTTACCTTAACTTCTCCTTAAGATCTTTGTCTTGTTGCTCCTAAATAGAATTAGCATATTCTTAAAGCCACCAAGAAAAAAATATACCTTTAAGGGCTTTCCTAACAACCATCTTTTTTTATATGCTGCCTTTTCGGCAGCAGTAATTGTAGTAGCACTGGTAGATCTAATACCCAAAATTTAAAATAATTCTCGGAAAAAACAAGAAAAAAAAAATAAAGAGAAAAAATATTAGTAAATAAAGCAATAGGCTATATATTAAATAATTCTTCCTAGCGAGAAAGGAAGTCTGGGATATTAGAAAATCCAATAATTAAGTAATTACTAGGGTAGAAAACCAAGAAACAAATTTCCTAAAAAGTTTTAAAAATTCAAAACATTAATTTAAAGCCAATATGTCAGAATAAGTAAGAAATTGGTAAGCGGTATAATATAAAACCAAGAACTGAATTTCCCGAAAAATTTTAAAAATTTAAATCGTTAATTTAAAGCTAATATATTAAAATAACCAAGAAACTGGTAAGTGGTATAATGTAAAACTAAGAAAAGAAAAAATAGATCTCTATAAATTTAAAAATATAGTTCTAGAGGCCTTTTTTTTCTAAAAATATATAAAAATTATATAACTTGAAAAATCACTTACCTGGGAGGCATGTTGGATGCTCTATAAGAGCAGTTGGATTAAAAATCTAGTATATAAGTTAGCATATGACGTATATAGCTAATATAAAGCTCTAGCTTACTAGATACTCGCTTATTAATTAAGCGATAGGGTGTTAAAGGTTGACGTAGTTAATTGAGAGTGAAGTTATCTTGGGCGCCAAGACCTCGCGTATGCTAGGCCGTTTCGGGCTTGGCGCCCCGACCGTCCGTGCCTGGACGGTTACCATCCGAGAAGAAGGACGTTCTTGCCCTAAATAAGCGCCTTTTCTAGCAAATAAACCATCTTAATTAAGGACTACTCTATATGCCTATTAACCTTCCTACTGCTAAGCTCTTTATATTTATTAATAGATCGTTTATAAATAATAAAGATTTTAGCGCTTAGCTAGGATATAAGACTATTATTATAAACAAATCTACTAGAGAAAATGACTTTATAATCTACAGCAATCTTATCTATTAAAGCTTAACTAAGAGTAAGCGTGTTACTTAAAGCATTCTAGCGTTAGAGATATATAAAATAGTTAGCGGAGCTAATATAGCAATTGCAATTAGAACTACCCTTAAGATAATTATAGATCGGCTTAAACTTCCTACTATTCCTATAATCATATACACCGACTTATATTCCCTTTATAAGTATTTAGTTAAGCTTAGTACTATAAAGGAAAAGCGTCTTATAATTAATATTATAGCACTTTAGCAATCCTATAAGTATTAAGAAATCTTTAAGATTTAATGGATTAATAGCTAAGATAACCTAGTAGATATAATAATAAAGGCAAACCCAAACAAGGTACTAGAGATGTTTGTTAATATAAATACTCTATATATATAAGTTAAAGGTTGGGTTAAAAAGGAGTAGGAGATATAGCAATTTAAAAGCAGCTAATTAGGATTTTCTATCCCCGGGATAGAAAATCGCTATTAGCTCGCTTACTACTAGCGCCTTAGCGGCCCCTCTGTCTTCGCATTAACCCCCAACATTCTTCTTCTTCTTCTTTGCTTAGTATCTTTATATAGTAGTAATCTATAAGTATATATAGATAGTAACTATAAAAGAAGAGTTGCTAGTGTCGGGAATGAGGCAAGCGGTCGTTATATGTCGTTGTGGCACTAGCGTGGCGAGGAGCCCTAAGCTCTTCGCCCTTCCTTACTTCTATACAATTAAGTATTATTAATAACATTACTATATCTACTCAAGTAGTACTGGTAAGGGAGTTACCCTATATTACTAATAACTGCTATATTTATTATAAAATATAACGTATTTCACTATTAAGTAAGCCAAGCCATTAAGCGAGCCACCTTAAAACTTACTAAAATTTGGAAAATTCATACCTTTATATCTTAACAACGACTTAATTATAAAATTTAATAATTTAGATTTAGACTTTTATATATACTCTACAGCTTCTATTAAAGTTACATTATAAATAGTTTAGTGGTTTTTAAGATATAGTAATTTGGCCTTATTTTAGCCACCAAATTTTAATATCTTAAAAACCACTAAACTATTTGCAATACAACTTTAATAGAAGCTGCAGAGTATATATAAAAGTCTAAATCTAAATTATTAAAATTTATAATTAAGTCGTTGTTAAGATATAAAGGTATAAATTTTCCAATTTCTGGTGAATTTTAAGGTGGCTCACTTAATAGGTTGGCTCACTCAATAGTGGAATATGTTATTTAATATACTAAATATTAACACTTTTCATATTAATATTGAATATTAAACGTTAATATTTAATAATTTCTAATCAATATTGAATATAGATATGCCTAATATTTATCTCGACACTTATCTCGACACTTATCTTAATACTCACCTTAACACTTACCTTGACACTCACTACTAACTAATATTAAATATTGGTAAAAGCACTAAATCACAGTACGCCAGTTACTATAAAGCTTGCATTAATTGCTCCCTATAGGAAATTAAGGTAGTATTAGTAGGAAAAAAAAGTTTAGCATATTAATATACCAAAATTAAATCGCAAGTTTGTTAACGAAACCGCTAAGTCTCCCATAATAACATAGCCTATATTAAGAATTGATCTTCTAATTTACAAAACATTCTATCCCACCTATTTTAGCTAAACTTCCTCTAAGTCGTCTTTAGAATCAGCCTCTTGCTCAGTAATATACTTATTTAGATCCTTAGCAAACTTACCCACCCGCTTAAGTTCTGGTTTATTACTAAAAAACTAGGCATCTAAAGAAATACGCCCTATCTTGTTCTTAGAACTATATACTATAAGCTTTAATATACAAAGACCTCTTATTAACTTACTTCACGCCACCTTCCACTTTACTTTATTTAGCTATAGCCCAGCTAGGCTATAGTGCTCTATAATCGCACTAAAACCGCTTTTAAATTCTTCTAACTAATTTATTTATTCTAGTTTGCTAAGTATGCAGATTTCCTTTTATACTTCCCATAAATAGTATTTAAACGCTTTATACATAATAGATAGTTTATTATAGTTATATTAAGGGATCACCTAAAGACATTGCCCTATATAATCCTTAATATAATTAAGAAACCTATATTCTACCAACTCTCCTACTTCTTCTACTATATTAGCTTAAATGCCATTGTCTATAAAAGTCCCTATAGTCCTAACGCCTTATCATCTTCTAACTTTGCCTAAGCTATAAATTCCTTATACCGCTTCTTATGGTCCTTTGCCAAATTAGTCCTATTATCCTTTAGCCAATTAGTCTAATAGTCCACTAATAACGCCAGCACTTCTTAGATATAACTTTATACTAACAGCTATGTCCTAGTCTTAACATCAATCTCTTTTAACGTCTATAGGTATTCTAAATAACTAAAACATTATATTCTCGTATAAGAGGGACCTTTAGATATTTAGCGTTTTATAGAACGATTTCTAGAACCCATTAGCCGCAAGTACTAGACGTTTAATTGCCTACTAGGTAAAAGTTAGCATTATATCATAATAAATTAGATCGACAGGAAACCATGCCATTCCATTCTCTTTAATATATACTTAGAGGTTTAAACCCTAACATTGACTTCTTTTGCCTTCAATATCCTTATTACTTACCTCCAACTCCCCCTCTCTCTCCCTCTCCTACTATTTCCCTAACCATATAAATAGATATAATAAAGGGTCGGCGCTAGCACTTATATAGAGGACGTGCACCAGCGCAGATACCATTATACTATTAATAAGCTATTCCTCATACGACGCCGCTAGTTAATTGTCGTGCCCTATACTAACTCTTCTAATAATTACCTTAAGGCCAAAAAGCCACCGGTTTATCTCCGCGGCTATAAATACATTTACCTTATTAGTAGGTAGAACCCAGTACAGCCTATGCCCAGTTGCTCCACTAGCCATACCTTTGCTATCTGCTACTAAGCTAGCTACTAACAACCTAGGTAACTCTATAGCATTAACGCCCCCCTCCCCTAGTGCTCTAAACAACTCCATTGTTATACAGTATTCTTGCTTAATCCTATAGTTTACGTTTTTAGAATCCCGTAAGGTAGAGGAGAGCCGCTATTTAGTGGCGATATATGCTTTAAGTAGCTGCTGTCTTTTTACTACGTCTGGATATATACCTTTCGCGCTGTTAATAGAATACTACCGCTCTAGTAGTTCCTGCGAATAGCTAAGCACTTTAAACTATAACTTCTAGAAGGGGCTATATTCTTTAAGCGGTGTAGCGAATATTTCTTTATTAATGTTATACGCCTTATTATAAGCAATACCGCCGTTATAGCGTAGGCTATTAGTCTGCTATAACTCTACACTTACGCTACCGGAGTCCCTTATAAAGGCCTAATAATAATAGCGTGTCTCTATTAATTTAGAGTTATGGTTAGAATAGGCGAATTTCTTTACCCAGTTATCTAAGCAGTATAGTTTCTATATAAGCGTAATACCTCTGCTAGGGTCCTTGGCAAATACTAGCATATCCTCTATACTAAGATTTACCCAGCAGTCCTTAGTAGGTATTTATTCTACGTTAAAATCAAAGCATTAGTTAAGGTGTTTTAGAAAGTCGTTTCGCGCTAGGCTAAATGTATCCCGTTTAGTAAACAGCTTAAGGTTATATCTAGTTATTACTAGAAACAGATCGCGGAAGGCATTGCGTTATATACTTCCATTTCCAGTATAGTTGTAAGAGAGGCGTTATACCTTGGCCCAGAATCTATCTAGGCATAACTTAAGCACTATATACTAAATGTCTATAGCCTAACCGGTTCCTGTTATAAAGTATTCTTGCTTAGCTTTAGCCTTAGCGCCTATAAAGCTATAGGGGTAATACTAGTAGACTTTAGGTAAGCAATTGAGCTTTAAAGCCGAAAGCATAATATAATTAACCTAAACCGCTTATTTCCTATCTAACAGATATATTTCATAACTATCTTTAACAGCCATATGCGGGAAGTATATATAATATTTATAGCCAAACCCGCCTACTGCTAGACCCTTACCTAGGCAGAGCTGTTTTAGCTTATATACTTTATAGCCTTAAATCTAGATCCTTAGGTTCTATATAATACGCTAGAGGAATAAAGGTCTATATGCTAAGTTAAACCCACCTTAGTGCGCGGCTAGCGTAGTTGCTCAAGCAATAAAGCTATTAATATCCCATTGTCGGCCGATCTGGATTTCTAGGTCTTTAAACCGGTTTTCCGACTTAAGAAAGCTAAGCTTTAGTAGGTTCTTATTGCCTCTAGCTAGTAGTGCCTACTATAGGATATAATGGTGGTCGTTAGGCTCCTTATTCCTTAAAGCAATCTCAGGTAGGTCTAAAGGGTAGTTAATTATACTACTAGGGGTAAATAGTAATATTTAGCATTGCCAGAATCAAGTTATCTATATTAAAGAGTACCTACTCTCATTTACCGCATACGGAGGCTCATCTATAAAGTTAGTAAAGTCCCTGTTATAATTATTTGCACTTATATACTATATATACACCTCTTATTCCACGCTATATTTAGTTAGGCGGCAGCAGCCCTAGTATACTGCTCTTAGTCAACCCTATTATCTTTATTATTAGCCATATACTTACTAAAGTCCGCCTACCTTACTCGCTAATCCTTAGGTCCGTTATTGCTATTACTAGCATTATCTATATAGTTATTAGTGCTATAGGCAGCCCAATCTATATTATACGCCTTATTAGACAGCTATATTAACCTAACTTTATTACCTAACCCATATATAGACTCGGAGTATAAGGAATTATCGGTTAGTGGTAATATAGGCCGTATACTATCGCCGCCGTCGTTATTAAAGGCTCTATGCTAGCCTCCACTTAGCAATACCTCTACTATTCCACTTATTTTGCCTACTACTACATTATTATATTAGTGCTGCCGCTTTTATTAGTACGGCGTGTTTTTTTAGCAGTCTTACTAGCGTTAATAGGACTCTTTCTTTATCTTCTGTTTTGCTGCCTTTTATTCTTTATTAGTAGTAAATTTTGGCGGCCTACCTTAACTTTTTCCTAGGGCGGATATGGTTTGCTTTAATACAGCTAAAAGTCTAAGAGGTAGGAAGCTCTAAGGTTATTAAGGGGGGTAAGCCGCTAAACCGTATTGAATTTCTATCCCTAGCTCTAAAAGACGCTCTAAACCATATTAAGTTTCTATTACATTAAAACTAAAATATACTCCTATACCTATAGCAACACTATACTATAACCACACTACAGATATTAAAATTCTATAGATGTTATAATATTCACCGCGCTATTCTCTTACTATTAATTATTTTTATTACTATTACTTGCTAAACCTATTTATTTATATTATAGTATTTAATAGCATTTTTTGTATTCCTCACTTAAATTTTTGCTTAGTCTTTACTATTACTAATAAATTCCTAACCCCCTAACCTTTATAACACTACCTACCTCTTATTAGTTAGGCTCTTCTCTACCTATTACACCCTAAAATATTACAATCCATAATAGCTAATAAAAAACCCCTAGTACTAGATACTCTTTGCGCCCTCTTTAAACCACCACTTAATTCTTATACCCCTTTTGCTTTACCTAATCCTCCTAATTCACTAATATTAACCATTAGTATATCTTGCGCTAATGCTCCTTTATACCTTTTAACCCTCTATAAACATAATGCTAACCGCTTGCTGCGTAATAAACCATCTTTATATAACTGTAACCGGCTAATCAGCTAACTAATGTAATTGGGCACCTCTAGCTTGCTAGGATACTAGATTAAACCTACCTAATTACGGTCCGCTTCCCTAATTAAACTGGCTTCTTTGCCTAATAACTTATGGTTAACCCCTTGCAAATAACCCTTAATCTAATCCGGCTATATTCCATATTAGCATTCCTTGCAAATGGGTAATTGATGCTAAACTAAATAGTTGAAATACTTCTCTTTAACGCCTACTTCTGCCAATACTAAAATTTCTATAATAAAAATCCTAAATAATAAAACATTATAGTCCTAACTGGCCTCGTACTATTAACGCCTGCGCAGCATATTGTTTTTAATGCTTTAATTAGTTAATTATTATATTTATATTATTCTAGAATACAGGAGGGGATTAATAACTATATACCCAGTCTTAATTAGGGGCTTATAGTACTAACAAATTTAATATAGTAGCTATACTAACACCTATCTTAATGCCTAACATTTATCTCAACACTTATCTTAACTTATCTCAACACTTATCTTAACACTTATCAATACTCATCTTGACACTTATCTTGACACTCATCTTAACACTTATCTCAACACTTATCTTAATACTTATCTTAACACTTATACCAACTAATATTAAATATTAATAATATTAAATATTAGTAAGAGCACTAAAGCACAGCACTGCAGTTACTATTGGACTATATAGCTTGCATTAATTGCTCCCTATAGGGAATTGACGTGGTATTAGTAAAAAAAAGGGTTAGTATATCAATATGCTGAAACCAAGTCGCGAGTTATTAAGGAAACCGCTCCGACTTTTCTATAACAACCTAGGTCAGGTCTAAGCCCTCAATACCTAACCCAACCTACTATAACTTCTAATTGGGTGGAATGAAAATACTACCACTACCCATAGTTGCATTACGGCTTACCGTTCTGCTTTCGTTGGATTCTAATTGCATATCTTAGTTCATATTAACTCCGTTATCCTCGTCACTTCTTTACCTACTCCCTTCTTTACTACTAAAATCTTCCTCGTTCCAAGTATTGCCGCTTTCGCCCTGGCTCTATTCCACCATTAGCTCCTCCAGCTCTTTAAGACTCTTATTCTTAATTTACTCCAAAGCTTTAACGGCTGCGACCGCTCCCATAGTAGTAAAAATCCTTTTAGTCCAATACTCTTCTTTCCTACTACCTAGTACTCCTCACTCTCCTCAAGCCCGTATATTTATAGCCCTTACTCTCTATATGCTTTAATAAGCTAACACATACCCTATTCTTACTAATTTTGTCTATTTCCAAACGTCTATTAACGTGCAGCCTAGAGGATATTAAAAAGTATATAAGGCATTAAACGGACCAGCACCTCTATTTTCTCTAGGTTTGTATATACTACCAAGAACCACATTATTTGTCGCCTTAGTCCTTAACTATAACTTATCTTTATTAACAAAATAAGAGCAATATTAGATAGATATAGAAGGATCTAATACGTTAGGCGGATAAGATAAAGGAATTTAAATAACCAGCTTTCTACTTTCTTATATCCTAGTCGCCTCTTAACTAACTTAAAGCTTTTCTACAAAATTGCTTAATACGGTTTACTACCCCAGCCTCTCCGCTTCTCTCCGTTATCCTATATAAACAAGAAGTTAAGTAAATCTGCTACTTTCTTAAACTATATTTTATTTCCCATTACAAAGTATAGTAGTCCTATTACCCCGTTAATAGAAAACATCTCCTTTATACCTTAGTAGCAGAATCGAAATTCGCCCTTTTGCTGCATTACCGCTAGTGCTAGTTCTGGTAAGCCTTTATTAATCTTAAGCATTGCCTTCCAAATATTCATATTAAATTGCTTAAGGTTAAGGACGTGGAGGTATTCAAGCCATTTTCTCAATAACGATAGATTTCTTTAAACATTATAGAGGTTATACTATAACTCGGCCTGGTTAAAGCAGATAAAGACATCCCAGAGATCCTTAACCACTTTCCACCTCCGCTTATACTCTTTGTACATCAGCATATTTCCAACTAGGATATTCTCGCCATATAGTAGTGCTAGCCACTATATAGCCCAGTTAAACTTTGGTAGAAACCAGCCAAGACCACAATACTCTATGCTGTCACGTATACCAAGCCCTTCTTTAACAGTAATTTTATAGTTACATTCTTGTTCCCAGCGATCTTTATATAAAAGTAATTCCTATTATAAAAGATTACTGCTATAGCAGAACCAGAGTGCTTATAGGGCAATGACTATAACCATTGTCTCTGGCAAGGAATATGTTATGGCAGTATAAGCACAAATATGCTCAAAGAGGAAGCAGTACTTATTAATCTAGACATATAGGAAACTAAGAAGCTCTTAAGTAGAAATAATATAATAAGGAAGGGCGTACCGGCTGTAATCAATCTTGTCATCATTATATAAGTCCCACTTACGCCACTGCTTATAAATCTCATCTATTATCATAAGAGAAATATAGTATTCTTCCCTAATCCCATATAACTTCCACCAGTTGTCAATTAGATTGGCATAAGCTCGCCTCTTTCTATAAAGGTAACCAAACTCGCAGACGGCCTTAAAAAATATAATGCTTCTGCCTTCTTACTGCAGTAACCAAATATACCTAGGGTTCAACACAAGATTCTTAAGCAATTTATTATTAAAGACATACGTCTTTAATATATCAAACGGACCCTTTATTAGTGTATAAAATTGAAAATAAATTAGTCTATCTGTACTCTCCTTTCTATGTAGTGCAGCAAATATAGTCTAGCTTATTATATCCCGCATTATTACCTAGGGGTATTTAATGCGCCTAGGATTGCTCCTAGCTCAACTTCTATTAGCATTAAAGACTTCCCAAGTCTAAGAATACGCTTTAAGGTAGCAACTCCTCCACAGATATACTTCTGCCTTATAGTTATCTAGTATTTAATTATACAGCAAAGCACTATCTTCTAAGGTAACCTGCTTTATAAGATTTACAAAAGTCTAATCCTTGTTGTAGAATTAGGGGTAAGTCGCCTTAGACCAGTAATTTTCCTATCTTATATAAGCTCCTGTCAAACTAGGGTCCATATATTTAAGTTTCGTATTTTTTCTATTTATAAAGAGGGTTGCACCTTGGAACCACTAGAAGCTAGGATTATCCTCAATAGTCTTAAGTATATAGGTCTAAAGAGGATCAAGATACTTAGGCTGCAGCATATATCTCAAAAGCTATTCCCTAGCAGATTCTTTTTAGGTAAGAGACTCCGCGGCTACTCCAGCCAAATCTACATTAGCAATATAGGCGGAGGCAGGATAATACTGCAAAATATTTAAGCATTTAATTGTTTTAGTTAAAGCCGGACTAAGAACCACATTATACTAAAGCTGTTAATCTTCATTACTAAGGTATATGGAGTGCTTATAGTCACTTCCTAAATAGAGCGCTAAAAAAAAGATAAACATAAAGAGTGTCTCTATACCAATAATAGTGCCAAAACAGTAGTGAGGTATCTTATAAAGTAGGACGTACTTCTTAGATAATGCTCCTCTACTATTATATATAGGTACTTTTAAGCCAAAGTGTATATCCGCAATAATATTAAGAATAGTATAGGCTTTAGGAAACCAATTAATCCCACAACAAGCAATTCCTAAGCTGCTAGGAAAGCAGCAGATACTATTAATATAAAACGTTACTTCGGCATAGCAATTCTTATTACTGGTAGAGTAGCGTTGCAATAGGCATAGGTTTTTAGGTAGGTTCTTATTATAAGTCCTAATATCTTTAGGGGCAACAAAGCAACTTGTGCCTTAAAAAGCCCCCTAGTAGTCAATATTAGGGAGGTCCGCTAGCTTTATTATTTTAGTGCTACTTAGCACGTCTAGAAGTGGCGTTCCTCCATTATACTGCCCGCGGATAATAGTAGTAATCTGCTATAAAGAAAAACACTTGGGATGTATATCGGGGCGTTAGTGGTACTACTAGTGTAATTAATCTGCCTCTCTATGCTGCTTATAGGTGCAGCCTTAAAAACTCCAAAGTTATTTAGCAAGCTTAAAACCCGTCCACTCTATTAGTTCTAGGGGTACTGTTACAGCTGGAGTTAAGGCTGTAATAGGCGGAGCAGCAGCTTATATAAAAGAGATTATAGGCGGGATAGAAGCCGTCGGTAGTGTTCCTTAACTTATAGGTTAAGTAGGTATAGATAGGACTGTTTCTTTAGCTGGATAAAGAAATAAAGATAAAGCGGTACTTAGGGATCTTTATATAATTGGCGGGGTTAGCATATTATATATAGGTACTCTTACTGGTAAAGATTTTATCTAGGATAAGAGATTATTGGTCTAAGCTAGGAACGACTTGCTTTGTTTAGCACAACTTCCATTTAATAACTATAGGGAAGGTAAGCCGCACTAGGTTAGTATCTGCAATAGGGTTCTTACTTTTTATAATTTTCGGGTATCTACTAATTTGTTTAAGGCACGTGAAGCACCAACGCTATTATTATCCAACAAGATTGGTTCATCTACTAAAGCAGCTTTTAAAAAAGAACGCCATAACCCTCTTTTACTAGCCCTTTTTACTCCGGTGGCAATTCCTAATCCTTCTATTGCCTGCAAGCCTAATATCGCCAAATTGCTGGGGGTACTGGCTTTGTTTACATTATCTAGTTGCGGTATAATTTTAGCGGTCATCACAGGCATTTCATTTAGCCGTTAAGAAACTTCCGCCTCATATTCTTCCTATTCAGTGTTATATTTCTCCTTATCCATTTATACCTACTAGATCTGCCTAGCTAGTTCGGTATCTAATTCACTCTCGCTTAATTATACATAGTTCGGTCACAGGGATTAGAGAACATCGCCTTGTTAAGTATCGCTATTTTAAGGAATTTAAATATTAAGGCTTATTCAAAGGCCGGTTTAGGGGGGGGTTTCTACTAAAATATTTTAATGGAGTGGAGGTTTATATGCGATAAAATCTGCTAGTCCCTAAGGTTGCAGGTTTTATCAATATCGTTATTAATTGCTCTGCTTTTTAGCTTTTACTACATCTTAAGGAGTTAGATATTTCCTTAGCCTACCACTAAGCTTTTTAAATAATTTTAGGAATTTATTATAAAATAGTTTGCAGTAGTACTATAGTAGTGGTTCGTAGCTGGTCTAACTAACATTTTAAAATAACCCTAAACTGGTTAGCGTAGCGAGGCCGTAGTTAAGTTTGATCAAGTTAGCAGAATTTGGCAGAATTTAATTAAAGCGTTAGATTTCATCTAAGAATAGCATCTTATATTAAGTATTTCACCAAGACATTCTTACTATAGTAGTGGTTCATAGCTGGCCCAACTAGTATTTTAAAAAAACCTTAAACCGGTTAGCGTAACAAGGCCGCCTACCTGCAGATGCAATAGAGTTCGTTTAGGTTAGCAGAATTTGGCAGAATTTAATTTAAGCATCGGATTTTATCTAAGAATAACATCTTACGTTAAGTTCTTACTATAGTAGTACTATAGTAGTAGTTTATAGCTGGCCCAACTAGTTATATAATTTTGGCATGTTAATATACCAAAAAAGCCAATTATTACAGTGCTAATAGAAAATAGCAGATTGCAGTAGATATATAATTAGATTATATAATCAAAGGATTATATAAAGCCCTACTTTAAGTAATATTGTTATTCTTCTCCTTTTCTTTCTCTAGCTTTAGATTCTTATTTATAGATAATCTAATTATATAGGCTTGTATATATCCTTCTTATTATACTCTTGCCTTAATTAATTAAGTCGCTAACACTACCTGTAGTTGAATATTTACATATAACAGAGTTTGCTTAGGTCGGCAGAATTTAGCAGAATTTAATTTAAGCGTTAAATTGCATCTAAGAATAACATCTTATATCAAGTTCTTACTATAATAGTACTATAGCAGTGGTTCATAGCTGGCCCAACTAGCATTCTAAAAAAACCCTAAACTAGTTAGCGTAACAAGGCCGCCCACTTGCAGTTAAATATTATATGCGATAGAATTCGATCAGGTCAACAAAATTTGGCAGAATTTAATTTAAGCGTCAGATTTTATCTAAGAATGACATCTTATCTCAAGTGTTTCACTACGACATTCTTACTATAACTGGGCTGGTCGCGTTATATGGTTTGCTGCTCTCCAAGGCATAGATATACCTAGCACGTAGTAGATAAGCGCAGGAGGCCTATTACGTAGCCGCTACTTAATAACGTAGTATAATAATCTAGGACTTACTTCTACAATAAAAAAATACCTAGTATAGTGCCTTATAGAGGTGTTAAAGGTTTTTTAAACTTGATTCTGAAAAAACCCTAATTTAGATAGGTTGTAGTTGCGATCGGCCTTACTAAATCGGGAAGGACACACCAGAACACCTATCTTTAATTAATAATATCTTTTACCACAACGCCTACATTGCAATTCGGATAAGCGTAGTATTAGTTTTAAGTAATTTTACATTTTTAAGTACCTAAAACTCCTAAATTTGTTCCTAACCTTTACCTACTATTCTATATTCAAGTGGCTGGCGGGTTTCCATAGGGTACATATTTTAGGTCGTCTTGCTTACGTATTTTATTAACTTACTACCCTAAAAACTAATCTATATTATTATATATATATACTATTTAAACTACTTTTATAAACTAAACTACTTATAAATAAAGAATATATAATAATAATTATTCATTGCTTAACGTCCGATTTGGATCCCTATTGGGCCCACATAGACTACTTCTTATTTACATGTAGGGAGAAAACTCTATTTGAGAAAATAAGAAAACCCTATAATCCATCTCCCCGCCTTTTGGGACTTGTATATAGGGCGCCTACAAGTCACCTATAGTGCTCTACTACCTTACTTTATAACCTCCTTGGGAACTACTGCTGCCGTAACAAGCCTATAGACGCGCTAGTATTGCAAACTTAACTCTACTATTATAAAGTTATTAAGGGGCGCCTAATACTCGCCTCTTTACCTTCTATTACTATTTCCTTTACAACCTAGAACTGGTCTAGTACATTTTAGCTAATAAGCCACTAGGTAACCACCTTAAGACCTTTTTATATTAAGAGTAGTGTATTATAGTTCTCTATGCCAGCTACTAAGAGCATTGCTTCTCGGTTAGTATGTAGGGGGTATAGCAGTATTATATATTTTAGTGTCTATCTTAGCCAGCTATATTTACATCTTAGGCTACCTACTAGGACACCTACCTAGTAGAGCCAATCTTTTAGTCCTATTATTCCTGTTCTTAAGAGTGTTGCTATTATATTTTCCGCCTTTATTAGGCCTTTTTAGAGCCCTTAGGTGTTTACCCCCTATAGTATTAACTATACTATAGCTTAGGTTCCTCTTGCTTAAGATAGCCTCTATACCTTTAACTCCTATGCGCCTCTCCAGTGTTGGTCCAACCAGTATTGTGTTACGGTAGATGGTTTTCCAGTACTCTTTTATGCTCTACTTTAGCTCCTTTCTCTCTCTTACTGTTGTCTTTATTAATCTCTTATACGTCTCCCTTCCTCCTCTATATGGGCCTAGGCCCTAACACGGCACCATTCTTCTTCTACTTTCTTTACCTGTTTCTCTAATATATCTTCCCTACTTTGGGGTTATTGGTTTGTTCTCCTATGGGGCACCCTAGGGTTACTCTATAGTTTGTTTAGGCGTATCTTAATTTACTTTATAATATTAGAGTTACGCTCCCTTTACACCCTTTATATTGCAGCGGCTTCAATATATAATTATAAGGGGGGGGATATTAGCTTCCTTCTCAAGCAGTGCTGTAGCCGTTCGCTTATACCCGCCTATTATACTCTAAAGACAAGCTGTTTAGACCTTTTAGAGTGATTTAAGGAGTAATTTAAGGGGGCCTTTTTTAGATTCTCCTATGGCCCAAATACTAGATCTATATGTTATGGTTAGCCAAACAACTGCTATATATAGTAGGCGTGACCTCTGGAAGCATGGACCCTATATAAAATTAACAATCCTAGATATTGCAATATACTGTACTTAGCCCTTGTAGGCCGCTTATAATATATATGCGCTCCACTAGAGCTTACTGTCTACCTATACTCCTAATACCCTTAGGCCTTGAACTGGTTAACCCCTAAAGCCTTAAATATAAATTGCATGCTAGAGATCTGCAGATTGGTTATGTTTTCTTATAAAGTAGATTAGCTAGTATTTCTCTGGTAAGAATTAGACTCTATATCGTCTTGCCCATTCTATATAGGTATTATAGGCTTTCTCTAGTGTTCTACAATTCTCTGCGGCTATTAGGCCGTATGTAATTAGGTTTGTGTTATTAATAAAGCCTATTCCCTGGGTTGCCCCTTTCTTAAAGGAGTTAAGTAGGTTGCTTACAAAGAAAAGGAAGAGTATAGGCAAAAGGGGTGATTCTTGTGGTATTCCTATTATAACTGCAATAGGGGGGCTCTAGTATCCGCTAAAGACTAGTAATATTTCTTTCTGGCCTATAAACCCTTAAATAAATTATATAATCTATTCTAGAAAGCCCTTTACCCTAAGGATATATAGGAGGCGCTTATAGGGTATATTATTATAGGCACCACTGATATCTAAGCTAAGCATTAATACTATAAAGTCCCTTTATATCGCCCATGCAGACTTAATGGTGGTAGCGAGTAGCGTAAGTGCTAATAGTATTAAGTGGTTCTTTCTTGCCCCTATTTAACTTTGTGGTAATAGGGCGTGTTTCTTGGCCGTGTTTACTATATAGTCCGCTATTACCCTTTCTAAGATTTTGCTAAGGGTGTTTTCTAAGGCAATAGGGCGGTAGCTTCCTGGGATTAAATAATCTACTTTGCCTTCTTTTTATAGGATAACTGTTGTTATAGATCTTCTAAGTTATGGGTAGTAGCCTATAGTAAAGTATACTTTAGCTATATCTGCAAGCTAAGGTGCTATAAGTAGTCCATAGGTTTTAAAGGCCTTATTTAGAATTCCATCTGGTCCTAGTGCTATATTGTTTAAAAGGCGGCTAATAGTTCTGGCCATTTCCTCTGTTATTATATCGCTGTTAACCCGTAGGCAAGTTACTGGTGTTTTACCTATAATATTACTAAGGTCTGCTAGAGCTAGTTAGGGGAAGAACCTTTCTATAAGAATCTTTGCCTTCTTATTATTGTTATTAGTGGCCTGTGTTTCCCCTACTCTTTATAGGGGTGGTAGGTGTAGGTCTTCTACTAGGCGCCCTACCTTTTTCTTTAACTATTTCGCCATGGCCCAAAGGCCCTTGTTATAGGGGAGGCTTAGGTTAGAAGCGTGCTTATTTATAAACTATCTCCAGTTATCCCTTGCTTCTTTTTTTAGGGTATTCTTTAACTAGTTTCTTATGTCTTTATATTATCTCTTATCTTTAGGGTTGTGGCTGCTTGTATATTTCCTTCTTGCTTGTTGTTGGCTAGCAATAAGAACCGCATATTATACAGACCACGCGTATTACGCGTAGGGGCCCGGTTTTGAGACTAGGTAGTGCTCTTTTAGCCTATTTTTAATTACTACCTAGATCCTTTCTAGTCTTTAGTTAATTTCCTTAAGGGTAGCTAACAAGCCTTGCTTATTTAGTATTGGGTAGATTTCTTCTAGGTCTTAAAGTTATTATTTAACTATACTAAGGAAACTGTCTGTCTTGAGCTTCTTTATTACGTATCTTTTACTATTTGGTTGCGCCTTAATATCCAGATCTAGTTATATCTACATAGGGATATAGTCTAAGGCGAGTACCCATTCTTCTTTAGGGTTATACCTTTTAAGTCTCTAGTATAGGCCTTTGTCTATAAATATAAGGTTAATTGTACTTCTAGCGGTGCCTTATTGCCATGTAATTGCTCCTAGGGGGGTGGCCAGCTTAAGGCCCTAGATGTCTATAACTCTTAGTAGGCACTCTGCCTATTAGTTAGTAGCAACATAGATACCTCCCTACTATAGGTAGTGAAGGTTTATGTCTCCTAATAGAATAGACTCTGTGCCTTTGGTTTCTAGTAAGCTTATTACTAATATAATGTTCTCTATTTGTGGGATGCCTTTAACCCTAGGGTTATATATATTAATAATTTATACTGGTCCCCTATATATCTAAATTGTTATAACTGTAATATCTAGGTTAATTGCCTGCTATAACTATAAGAACAGGCTGATAGCCTTGCTAATTATAAAGCACACGCATATAGCTACTTTTGGTTTGTATAGGAGCTGGAATCCTTGGGGGCAGTATATTAATTATATATAGGTATTATAATACAGCTCTTATATAGCAAGGATATAGTATTTCTCTAGGTCTAGACTGTCTAGTAGGGGCCTTACGAGATGGTGGTTTGTATTGCCGCAGTTATACTATATAATGGATAGGTGGCGGACCCCTAGCAAGGGTTCTTTATCTCTTCTTTATTTCTTACTTCTTCTATTTCTACTTTCTCTAGGATATTTAGAACTTCTATCTCTTATATCTATACCCTAGTTACTACTTATTTTATATAGAGTTTTTTATTCCTGTGTTTTGTGTTCCTACTAGTGCTTCTATATTTAAATCTGTTATTGTCTCTAGTTCTTCCCCTGATTTTACTAGTTGGCTATATACCCTTTATAGGTTGGCTGTAAATATTATATTTGCCATATTAAGTCTAATTCTTAATTGTCCTAGTTTTAAGCTTGCTATAGATGTCTATAGGGGTCTTCTTATGGGGTGTTCTCTCCCTTGTGTACCCTATAACCCTTATATCCCCTATAACCCTTATGTTTCTGTTTGGTCTGGTGATATCGCGCGGCGCCGCTTCTGGCCCGTTAAGGCTTGGGATGGCTGGCCTAGCCCCCTATTACTAAAGGTAGGAAACGCTGGGAAGGCACCTGTGTCCCCCTAGCTTATTGCCTGTTGTTTCTATTTATATAACCTAGCGTGTAGTTATTCCCGTAGCTGTTAAGCCCTTACCTTCCATCTCCTGTATTTAATGCAGTCTTCTCTTTCCCACGCCTTATGTGTGCTTTGGTGGCAGTTTGCGCATTTTATTTAGTCTTAGTTTGAGCAGTGTCTTATATTATAGGGGCCTGTATAGTGGCCGTGGCACACCTATGCTGCGTATGTGGTTTGGGTGTGTCCCTATTATATATAGCAATAGCATTGTTCTAGGTATAGTCTGTGGTTATAGAGTCTTGTATTGTATATAAGGCTATTTATAATTATTCCTTTTTAGATAAGGAGTTTTTGCATTTCTGGTATATATATGCTGACGATAAGGGAGCCATACGTTTATTTAGTGTCTCCCTAGCAAGTCTCTGGCGACCCTTATATCCTCTTGTTGTTCTTGTTATATACTTAGTTTGCATTTTCCTGTTAAAGCTATTGGATTTAGGTAATCTCAAGTCCTAAAATAAGGCGTTCTGTTTATTTTACTATCTTCTATATAATTGCTATATTATCCGCCTGGCGTCCCTTTTCTACCCTAAGGCTTATGGGAACCGCTAGGACTTCAACTAGGTAATCCTTATAGAGTACTTTTATGCTAATACATTTACCTAGCCTATCCCCTACCCTTACGGCTCGTTCCTTTGCCTATTAGTCCTTTAGGGTAACTCTAATATCTCCGCTTCTAAGGTGTCAGACTGCGACAGCATTATAGACCTCTTTATAAATCTCTATAAGGACTTCTATTTCTGATTGTCCCCTAAGCCCCTCTACTTTTTCTGTGTTTGGTTATATTATAATTATATACCCAGTTATTGTCTTATAGGAGGTGGGTTCCCTGTGCTATAAAAGCGTAGCTACGGCGGCCTAAATACGGTTCGCCGGTAAGGGGGGGTTTTATTTATTTTCAATTTTACTTAGCCGTTAGAGGATTTAATTAAGGGTTTGCTAAAAGGGCGCCTAAGATTTACTAGACTGGCGGAGCATTTCTACTAGCTGCGTTAGTTTGTTATAGCTAACAGTTACTCCCCTACAATTCTAGATACTAGACGCGTCTAATAGGCTTTATATTTTGTTAGATACTTTCTTAATAGAGATATTTCTGCTTTATAGTATAGTATTCGCCCGTCTTTGTTGTGGAGGGCCATTACTGGGCGTGGTTCTGGCGGTCGCGCGCGAGTGCGAACCACCATCGTTTGACGTATGCCTCCCCTGCGATACATGCATCTTAGGGGGATTCTCTGGGTGATTTTCAGGGTTCTTTTGGTTGGTTTTGGTCTTTTTAGGCCGGGTGCAGCAAGAGCTCCTCTCAGGCTAGTATATATCAGGCCTTAGTCTTAAATAAAGAATATATATAAGGTATTATAGAGGTATCCTATAATACTTCCCTAAATAGTACACCCTATAAAGGTAGATAAATTATCCTTTTAGAAATATTGTTTTAAGCTAATATATATAAATAATCCTATAATCTACTTTTTAAAACTATATTAATAATTTTTAAATATAATTTAGGGTAAAAACTACTTATTAAAAATTTAATTAGAATAATAAAGAATATTATAGCCTAAATAAAAATATAAAGAACTATATTAATTTACCACTTATTTATCTTTACCAAAAATATTAACTATAGAAATTACTATAATAACTAACGTATTTCACGGGTGAGCTGGTCAAACGGGTGAGCTGATCACTTCAAAAACACACCAAAAAATGGAAAAATCACACTTTAATATCTTAACAACCACTTAATAATAATTTTTAATAATTTAAATTTAGACTTTTATATATGCTCTACAGCCTCTATTAAAGTTGCATAGTAAATGGTTCAGTAGTTTTTAAGATATAGTGATTTGCCTCATTTTGGCCCCTAAATTTTACTATTT
>Ga0307507_10005501_pt1 | contig 20726 bp, 9 predicted proteins | sample 7_EM_MG_FD_207223 | JGI IMG/M metagenome (GOLD analysis project Ga0307507, IMG submission 207223) | Populus trichocarpa ectomycorrhiza microbial communities from riparian zone in the Pacific Northwest, United States - 7_EM | ecosystem: Host-associated > Plants > Roots > Unclassified | place...
CGGCTTCAGATCAGATTGACTACGACTACCAGATAAAGCGCCGCTAAATATCTACTAGTTGACGCCGGTGAAAGCACGGAGCAACCTCAGATTGAAAAAACCTCAGATTGCAACCGAACACTCCCTAAATAAAACGAGCCATAAAGTGTAGCATCTCTACGGATGTTGTTGGCTTCTTTGATGAATATATTTTCGCTCATGCCAGTATGATGATCGTGAGGGATCCATGTCATTTGTCCAAATAAGCGAGCGAACGACTCGATTCTCCGGTGATATTGTATTCGGAGAGCACCGTTAGAGTTGTTTGAGCCCATACGTGCTTCGTGATTTGTCTGCCTCCTTGCATTCGACTCGACTGTTGACAATGTCATCTTTTGAGCTGCCGTAGGAGAATCCACCTCCTGATTTGATTCGACGCCATACGCTCTATTGTGACCATCTATCTCCCCTCCAGCTTGCCCGGCCACTATTTGTGTTGGCTCGCCTTCATCCCTTGATAGCGGATGATCGACTTGGTGGTAGTGGTTATGTTCTCGGGGGGGTATGGGTCTAAGAGGATAGGAGGGTTGGGAGCTCGTCTCGAGATCATTGGTGCGCACGTTGTCCAGGGCTTCTGAGGAGTCGAACCTTATCGCAAAGCCACCTATATTGGCGAAAAAGGTATGTGGGAGGCTCCAAGGAACGCCATCCTCTTCGGCCAATTCTTGTAGTAAGTTTTGGAAAACTGTTGCAGAGAGCAGGTCCACTATGGCTTTCGACATAATAATCTCCGGAGCCAAGAGTGTAGCGATCATCCATTTTAGTTTTTGAGAAACAAGGAATAACTTTCGTAGTATGTTTTGAATCTTCGTTTCAGGGCTGAACTGAGGAGGAACATTCAAGTGTAGAATAGACCAGCAGCAGAGGATGGGAACTGATCCACAGCTCCACACTATGTTTAGTGTTCCCCGTACATCAGGAGCCGCCACAAAGTTGCCGGCAGCGAGTGGCAGCGTGCAGTTAGGGTAGAAGCTGATCATTGTGAAAATTTTAGTAGGCACCGTCGATAATTTGAAGTGGAAGAAATGGAAATCTAGAGAGCCTGGATTTGGAATCGTTTACCTTAAGTGTACGAAGCGTGCTTGCCTTGCTTTTGTAGAACTGTGTGCATCAACTGTCTGGCATAACCCCCAATGGACTCTCAAACTCAACTCAGTCCAATAGGACGGCTTTGGTCAAAATTCTCTCATCTTTCCGAACGAAAGCAACGCAGACACCGGAAGCTTCTTGCGCGATCTGATTCGAGACTTGATATTGCATCAGCAAACACGCTAGCCACATGTATGAGGAAAATGAAAGTGAGCCTAACAGACTGGGGTGGGAGAAGCATGATCGACAACGCTTAGCTAGTGGTGGCCTCATGCAATTGGAGGGATGCGTCGGGAAGCGAGCGGCCGTTGCCGCTCTTGCGCCCGCGGCACGGTATGTGGCTTTCCGTCCACGCACAGGCAGCCTGCTAATCTTCTGTGGCACGCCCCATAAGCCAATCTAGAGGCTCTATACCGAAAAGAGCTTGGTATTGAAGCCTCTGGTCAGTGCGGTTGCTCGGCGGTAAGGGTACTGGCGCCTCATTTGACGCTTGGATATCGCGGTGAACAGCTAGCAGCTTCCCTGGGCTTAGCTATTCGTTGCTGTGCAGCTGGTCGCCTACGTAAGCATAGACACGATTAACATGCGGAACATTAGGTACCCTACGTAAATTTTGACCCGAGTTTAATAGCTTTAACTTAGAGCCTTATATATAGAGTTTAATTAATATATAATATATATATAGATATAAGGTTTTCCAGGGGGAGACCCCCTAAACCCCCCCTCTATAGAGCTTTTACTTAATTTAGAAGTAGTAGTAAGATTAAGGCGCCTTAGTTACTGTTAGGTAAGGATCTACTACAGTAACTAAGGCGCCCTACTTAAGCTAGGCTTAAAGATTATATTGGTCACGGATCCAGTATATATTTAGACTATAGAGCTTTAATATAGAGCCCTCTACGTAGGATCTGATATAGTAGATTGTGATTCTAATTTAAAGCTTTATATACTAAATATTTTTAATGCCTAATAACTAAATCGCCGTATTTGCGTTCCCAATTGTCGTCACATAACGCAATTTTTGGGTGACGAAAACCAGCCATTAACGTTGCTCAACTAATACCTACTGGAGGTTCCTCCGTCCTTTCTATCTTCTCTCTCGCCCGTCTCCTCGTCTAATGCTGTCCATATTGCCACGTCAACCAATAGATCCCTTAGTGGGGACTAGGGAGGAGTGTTAGAGTACCACTAGCTCTTATAAGAAAGAAAAGAAGAGAGAAAAGTATAGAGGAGGGAGTATTTATAGACGGGAGGAGGCCTATAATTATAGGAGATTAGGCAGCCATAATATAGCTATTAACGTTGCTCAACTAACACATACTAGAGGCTCCTCTGTCCTTCCTATCTTCCCTCTCGCCCGTCTCCTCATCCAATACTGTCTATATTGCCACGTCAACCAATAGATCCCTCAGTGGGAACTAGGGAGGAGTATTAGAGTACCACCAGCTTTTATAAGAAAGAAGAAAAGAAGAAAGGAAGGTATAAAGAAGGGAGTATTTATAGACAGGAGGAGGCCTACAAACGGGAGATTAGGCAGCCATAATATAAACATTAACATTGCTTAACTAACACCTACTAGAGGCTCCTCCGTCCTTCCTATCTTCTCTCTTACCCGTCTCCTTATCTAATGCTGTCCATATCGCCATGTCAACCAATAGATCCCTCAGTGGAGACTAAGGAGTATTGGAGCGCCCCTAGCTCTTATAAGGAAGAAGAAAAGAAGAGAAGAAGGTATAAAGAAGGGAGTATTTATAGACAGGAGGAGGCACTACAAGCACGTAATTTAATAAGTACTAATAGCACAAGATTCTCGTATAAGATGGGCTTAATTGCTTACCAAAATATTAGATATCTCTGTCACTACAGGGGCTACTATAGTGGTAGAGACGCCTCAAATATTTAATGTAACCAACTACTAAGGCTATCAATAAGTGGAAGGTAGGCTACCAATATTAGTACAAACAATATAGTTGTTAATATCGTTTATAGCCTATTTTTGCTTCTGGTGTACGCGTAGATCGTCCTTATATTTAGCGTAGAGCCGGTTATAGACAGTAAGCTAGTTTAGGTCTAGCTTTATTATCGATATAGCCATAGGTAGTACGTCCCTTGGTATAGGCCGACTTGGTAGCTCTAGCTTTAAAAGATTGTCTTTCTTCTTAAATAGGTCAATATACTACTATACCTTATTAATTTAGCTGTGTCTTAAATAATAAAGAACCATTAAATCCAATCGGATGGCTTATTAAAGATAAGGTTGATTTTTAATTTAATAAAGGTTATTATTTTTAGAATTTAATAGGTTAGAAAGGCTCCAAGTCAAGGTCCAGCTAGCGTCTTAGCAGAACCTTATTTAGACGTTTAAACTTTTAATTTAATTCGTCAGTTCGTTCATCAGTTAAGTACGTTCATTAACTAGGGTCAATCATCCGTTCGTTTAATAGGTAAAGAAGCTCAAGACACTATAAAGGTAGTAGAAGTAGTCTAAGTAAGGCTATAAGGTTAGAAAGAGGGTTCTTAGTTAGGAATTATTACAATTATCTATATATTCTTGGAGGTTACGTAACTTCTTATATAAGCGACATTTCCGCCCTTAAAAAAAATTGAAAAATTCCAAAAATCAATTAACGCTACAGATAGCAGCAATATTAATCTAGTAATACTGCCAATTCTCCCTATACACCATTATATGTATATCTAACAGCTCCAGAAGCGGTAAAAAGGTAAGACGGATAGGGGGGTTAAAATTTAGAAAATTAGATTTCGCGGTTAAGCTATTCAAAAGTTAGGAAACTAAGACGAATGCCACATTCTCCACTTACCTCTAAGCCAGTATATAATTTCCTAATTAGGAAAAGTCGTTTACAAGTAGTTGCTGCTACCTCTGTATAAAATCTTCTTATTGTACCTCTTTAGTCTTACTCGTAGATAACTAAAATCGTTCCATATCAAACCTACGTTTAAATATAAGCCCTAAAAGCTTCTTAACTTATAAGATTACTATATAGGTTAGCCCAGCTATCTTATTCTTTTCCTTAATATCTAGAACCACCTAATTAAGTATTAGGCCCTAGCTTTTATATACAGTAAGAGCAAAAGCTAGAGTAATTAGAAATTAATACTATAAGCAAGAGCCTCTTATACCCTCCCACTCACAAAGCATAGAAAATATAGGGACGACTTTCTTACCATCCTACCAAGTAAATAGGGCAGGTCCGTTATACCTATCTACCGCAATTAGTAGTAACTAAGGCTAATTCTTTTTAATATCCGCGTGTCCCTTCCATACAACATCTTTAACTATACCAGTAGTACCGTTTACTAAGCCTAGTTTAACCCAGATATTTTATATTAGCATTACTTTCGCGCTAATATATAGGGCTAGATTCTCTAGAGTATCGCACTAATTAAGAGTAACTTTCCGCGCACCTACACCAATATTAACTAACTTAATAGCCACTACTAGCTGTAAAAGGTCGCAAAGCCAAATAGTGTTATACTTACCTACAGTAGCGCGTGTGCTATATAGCCAAATTGCGTTATTAAAGTCCGCAACCTTATTAGTAGATAGGCCCTACTTATACCTAGTTAAAAGAAGCTTCCAGGTTAAATCACTTATAAAATCACTACGTAGCTCTATAAGGGCAGTCCTAAATGCAGAGCTCTCAGCATCATCACCGCCCTACCGCATAACTTAATTTAGGACGGCCGTTTGGTTAATTGCCTTATAGGCTCCCTTTCCATGGCTAGCAAGCTCTGACGGCCTAGCGGATAGATTGCTATATAAGGCCGCCTGACCTATAGGGGGAAGCTAATAGAAATCACCTACTAGCAAGATGTTTAAGCCTCTAAAGTAGTTATTATTACGTATAGGGTAGATTTAACGGAGGCGGCAATCAATCTAGGCTAGATGTACTTGCCCAATTATAAATTTCTTATTAAGGATAAGATAGTAAATATCCTTAAAAGCTTGCTATAGAGGCATAAGACTGGCAGCAGGCAATTCCTTAAAGGGTAATTTACCAGTAGCCTTAATAAATCGTATATAGTCCTGCTGTTAATATTAAAGGCAGCTACCCCAGTAGGGGCGGCTCAAGCCAATAGTAATGGCTTACTATTAGCCCTTACCATAGTACAGAGCGTAGTAGAGAGAATAGCAATAAGATATAATTTGCCAGTTCCTGCCTCTCTATTAACATTAATCCGCAGTAGGGGGGGGGGGCTAAGGCCCACTTAGATCTACCTATAGTAATTAACTACGGCGTTATAAATATAACGCTGGCCTAGTTGTAAGGAAGACAGAGTTACTATTTGGGATAGGCGGCTCTATGGTAGAGGCTATAATCATACTTTCTGCTAATAAGTCCTCTTATTAAGCTGCGGGTACGTACCCTAATATATATCCTAATTGTAGTCACGATCAAGCTCCCTATTACCAAGCCTATCAGGATCCTTAATCTTAACTCCATTAGTATTTTAAACGCGGGTATACAGGGCCTTAAAGGACTAATATAGCTCTAAGTCATCTACGAAATCGCCCTTAAACTTATTAATATTATTAGCAGTTTCGTAAGCTTCATCCAGTTTCCGGTTATAGTAGTTAAGCGGGTGCTAATAAGAGTTAACATAAGCCTAATAGGAAGCTATATAATCAGGGGCCCTAAATCCATTAGTATAAGTAGCCACTTCCTTATACTCCCTCCATGGGTAATAAAGGATAAGCTTTACACGGCAGAACTTAGGATACTACGGATAGAAAGGATCGCCTTTATATTACAGAAAGTACGATATAACTCAAGGCTTTACTCTTAGCCGACGCTTATAAGTAGAGTAATTGAAATGGAGTAGGAAATTAAAGAAAGTAATATCCTCTACCCTATCTGGGCGGCGCTTATATTTCTTACAGTTAGATAATCTGCACCCTCCTAGTTAGCCATCCTTAAGCTTATATATAGCGCTTTAATCGTCCTTCTAGTAGTAGTCTAAAGTTACTATATTCCTAGAGCCTTTGCAAAGGGGAATGTTAAGAAGTAGATAGTATACCTCCTACGCCAACCAATCGCGTTTAGCAATAAGCTTATTTATAAACCTGGCTACTACTAAACTAAAGGCATAAAGGCTATTGGCGTGCGGCTGTACTGATTGGAGTAGCTCCTAATAGGAAGTCAACTTCTTCTCTTCCTTACTGCAATATTTGCCTATATAGTTAACTATTACTGATATACTTGTAGCGGGTAATGTATTAATATTCGCTATTTACGCCAATATTATAGCTGCATTGTAACTATTAAGAAGCTTATTATTACGCTGCGGATAGAACGTCCAGTAATGTGGATTTTAATCCTTTAATACAGCGGCCTCATTACGGAGAGAGCGTGGAAAGTAGAAGCGGCACTCCTTTACTCTAGTAGAGCCTTTCTTTAATCTTAAGCAGTAAGATTTGGTGTAATTACAGTACTGTTAAAATCGATTAAGGCAGGCAGTAAGAAGCTTACTAGTATTAAGCTATTCTTTATAGCTAAGAGCAGAAGGATGTCAAAGATTAGAAGGCCTAAATTAATTAGAATTTATTGCGGATATAAAAGTAGCCCAGTATTTAGCAAAAGCCGCCCTTAATACACTAGCTAACGGATCTAGCTCTAGGGCTATTAAACTCCATAAGAAGCCATATATATAGCCACTACCTCGCACCTACTACTTATATTAGGACTAAAAGTTAGTGCTATTAAATAGACCTATAAGCACGTGCTTCCTAAACAGATTAAAGCGGCAATACAGCCAGTAAGCAGCAATATACGGGTTATTATTAAGATTCTAAGAAGCAATCTGGTAGCACTAAGCCTTATTAGCAGCCTTATATTCGTCAAATTAAGGCATATAAGAGTGTAGATTATGCCAATATAGATTAGCAGCGCTAATTATAAAGAATAGAGACCCGCTCTTAATATTTTTAGTATAAGCTGTAAGCTTATTTCTCTTCTGCTTCTAGTAAGGCCTAGTGCCCTTAAGCTTCCATATATACTATATAATCTTATTTAGAACCTGGTTACCCCTACTACTATTTATAAAATTACTAAGCTCATCTAAAGATAGACTATTCTTATCTAATCGGCCGCAAAGAAAGTAGGTAGCGTTAAGGGCTTGCTTTCTTATAATCTAATTAAACACGTAGTAGCGAAATAAGGGGTAGTGGCCAAACCGACTGTCCTAATACTTAAGTATATGCTTAGCGTACGCAGCTAGGGTAACCATACGGCTTTATAGCATATTAAAATCTGCTTTGCCATAAGGAAATAGGGTAGGAAAGGCGCTGCGTATAATAAAACTAGCTAATTGCTTAGAGAGAGGTGTTTATTATATAGTAGAAACCTCTAGGCCCGCTTATAGGTCTTATTAGTATTAAACCTCGCAACTTAAAAGCTCTAATTTATTAAAGTTAGGTACTAGATTAGGAACCAAAGTATCTAGTACATTATTATCAAATTCGCTGTCCAGTATATTACTACCAAGCTCGGCAGGCAGAGGATTAATAGCAGGAGGATGTTGCACAGGAGCAGTAGGGTAAGCCGTCAGGCCACTAGAATCAGACTCCAACTTATTAATATAAGGTAGCTAATCTAATATAGAGCCATTTTTAGGTAAGCTAGTAAGCCGGGTACTACATATTTCAATATCGCGATAATCAGGATAATTAACCTTTAGAAAGTAAAGCCACTGTGCTATAGCAGAGCGCCTTATAGTATACCGCTTAGTAAACCGCTAACTTAGGTATTCACCACCCTCTACTACCGCAGGCTTCACGACCAGTATATTAAGTTCAGTAGGTAGCCGTAGTAGCTACCTCTAAGTCTTTGGTATGTTCTGGCCAAAGCAGCAGACATAGCCAGTATAGCAGTATTACTGGCCGCGTATACGCACGACTTACAGATAAACATATACGCGCGCAATTAGAAGCTCCTCCACCGCGGTAAGTATAAGTAGGAAGCTAGGAATAGGCCCTAGATTAAGCCCATTACTTTCACCAAATAGGGGAGGAAGGGTTGGATCCTTAAGGCTATTAGCGTCCTTAACACAGGCTTTATATACACCTATATTATCACCCTCTATAGCTAGGCCTATTTGGAACCACCACTCCTTATAACAACTGCACGTCTCCATACATTCAGCCTATAGTATACTCCTAAACTTCTTAATTCGCTCCCAATCAACAACCAAAACAGGTAGTAGTGTAGCCGTAGTTAGAGCTTGCCGTGAGGGAGCTTGCCGTAAGGGAGCTTACCGTAAGGGAGCTTGCCATAAGGGGGCTTGCCGTAAGGAGGCTTGCTATAAGGGGGCTTGCCGTGAGGGAGCTTGCCGTAAGGGGGCTTGCCGTAAGGGAGCTTGCCGTAAGGGGGCTTGCTGTAAGGGGGCTTGCCATAAGGGGGCTTACTGTAAGGGAGCTTACTGCGAGGGAGCTTGCCGCAAGGAAGGTAGTATTGGCGATAGAGTAGGTGTTGGCGGTAGAGCAGGTATTAGCGGTAGAGTAGGCATAGGAGCTAGTTCCAGTAAGGACGTATTTAGGCCATCTAGAGTACCTCTTCTACTGCACGGAGCTTTATCTATGGTATATAGCGGAGGAGTAGGCGAGTAAGCTTTACCCCACCAATTAAGAATACAGTGCTCCCATTGTATTGCCCTAATTGTCTTCCGCCGTTAAGCTATTTTAGGGGTATCTTGGCTGTTCTAGCCGCAAAGTAGGAAGGCGTTCTCGATATTATTTTCAGGTAGAGCAGTTCACTGGCGCCTTACAGAACGATTATTAGTAGTAGAACCTAACTCTACAAGAGCTCTCCGCTTATTTAAATCATATTTAAAGGCCTAGAAAGGTAAGCAGAAGTAGAAGTAATTATTGGTCACACAGGGTGACTCACCAATAACGACTACTCGAGTAGGGTTACAGTGATGTTGGTTAATATGCTTTATTGATCTAGAATAGGGGAGGGCGAGGAGCTTAAGGCTCCTCGCCACGCTAGTGCTGCGGCTACACGTGACTATACGTAATATATTCCCAACACTGGCAACTCTTCTTTTGTGGTTGCCATCTATATATAAAATACCGCTTGACTAGTGTAACAAGTATTAATCCTCCTTACTTACTATTACCATTGCAATATGTGACGGCTTGTATAAATGCTTTTAAACTAAAACTTGTGGATTGTTATCTAATGAAGATACTAAGCTAAGAAAAAGAAGAAGAAGAATAATCATTAGGGAATAGTAGGCAGATATATCGCGAGGGCCGCTAAGGCGCTAGTGGTAAGCGAACTAATGGCGATTTTCTATCCCGGGGATGGAAAATCCTGATTGGTTGTTTAGAGTTAGGGTGGATATCGTGTTAAGGGCGCCAAGGCGCTAAGCGTAAGCGAGCTAATAGCGATTTTCTATGCTGGGTATAAAAAATCCTAATTGGCTAGCTGAAACTAGTATCCGCAGATTACAGTAGAACTTGGTGGATAGTTGCGGTAGAACTCGGTGGACAGTTGCGGTAGAATTTAGTAGATAGTTACAGTGGAATTTAGTGGATAGTTGTAGTAGAATTCTACTCCCTTTTAACCTAACCTTTAACTCGTATATAGAGAATGTTTGTGTTAACAAACGTTTCTAAAGCCTTATTTGGGTTTGCCTTTGTTATTACATCTGCTGGGTTATCTTGGCTATTAATTTATTAAATCTTAAAGAGTTCTTGCCGTTCGTAAGATTGCTGAAGTGCTATAATGTTAATTATAAGGCGCTTCTCCTTTATGGTACCAAGCTTAACTAAACACTTATAGAGGGAATATAAGTCAGTACACATGATTGTAGGGATAGTAGGAAGTTTAAGTTAATCTATAATTATTTTTAGGGTAGTTCCAATTGTAATTACTATGTTAACTCTACTAACCATTCCATATATCTCTAACGCTAGAACGCTTTAAGTGACGTATTTGCTCTTGGTTAAGCTCTAATAAATAAAATTGCTGTGGATTATAAAGTCATTCTCTCTAGTAGATTTATTTATAATAATAATCTTATATCTTAACTAGGAGCTAAAATCTTTATTATTTATAAACGATCTATTAACAAATACAAAGAGCTTAGCGGTAGGAAGATTAATAGGCACGTAGAGTAGTCCCTAATTAAGATGGTTTATTTGCCAGGAGAGACGCTTATTTAGGGTAAGGATATTATCCTTAGTTGGTTCCTAGTATTAGGCGGCAATAGAGAGATTAAATAAAGCCTTGGGTTAATAGATAGAAGCAATATAAGCTCTATAAGCGCGTTACTCCACGTATTCTTGTTTTAGAGAGTTAATATTAATAACGTCGATCTTCTTACCTTAACCCTTCTAGCGCAAAGCAATAGAATCCTCGTTTAGGGAGAGGATGCATCTATTAAAAAGTAATAGTGTTATTAAATTAAGCTTTTCCTTTAGCTTTGCTATAAGATTTGCCTTTACTAGCTTATCTTCTTTAAGAGCTAAAAATTGGTCGTCTCCTAAGATAATTATATTATTAGTTTGCATGCCAACAATTCCAAATAGAGTTCCCGTAGTTGTAATAAGGAAGCAGGGATTAAATATAGAAGTAGTTATTAAGAGCTTCTCTTTATAGTGCTTACTATAAGTAGCCCACTAATAAGTTCCTGCCTCTGCAATTCCATATAATAGCTTAAGTATAACTATGATTATATCTTCGGGATATTAGTAGCGAATTTGCTCTAGAAGGTATGCCAGTATTAAGCACTAAAGGCGCGTCTCTAATTAGGTATAGGCCTAAGTAATATCTCTTAAATAAACCGCTATTTTATTCTTTATTAGGGAGGGAGCTAGCGTAATAATAACTCGCTGACTAGCTTGTTAAATTATAGGGGATTATATAAGAATTACTTCCTTACTGTTATTGTTATAACCTTAAATAACTAGTCTTAACTTCTTAAATGGGGTATTAGTAGCTTTGCCTTTAATCTTATTAACTATTCTTAACTTAAAGATGCGAACTCTATTAAACTTAGCAGGGTTATATTTCTTAAATTTAAAAACTCCTCTTATAATAAGACCGTTGATCTCCTACTTATTAGATGCTTGGAAAGGGGCTCCTAGAGTTATAATACGGCCTTCCTTTTAAAGTTGTTTTGCGAGCTCAAAGTCCGCCTTCTCTTTAGCTGTTATAAAGGCCATTAACAACTCAACTCTACTCTTAATGGCGGCAACGAATTGCTCTTCGAAATTAATAAGATGTTAGCGATTTCGTGATCCTTTTGGACGACCTCTACCACGTCATAGTTGCGGCATATTTGCTATAACTGTATTAGAATTGTAGTCGCCTTCTGGAGCACGTTAATTGTGGTTCTCCTTTGGGGTATCCTCTATAGCATCCTGTAAAGGCTCAAAACTGTTATAATTAAGGTGTTTGGACCGTTTCTTATTCTTAGTGCGTCGTTGACCTGGCGTGTGGCGTAGATGCGGCGCACCTCCTTTATTGCCTTACGGATAGCCTTAGCTCGTTGCGTAACGGATAGAGATGGTAGAGAATTGTTAGTTATTTAAGGGTAGGCGCCAAAGACTAGTAATATAGGTATGAGCCTATCTAGGCTAGCGGAATTATTAACAGCCTTAACAGCTATCTATAAGGTAAGCTCTTCGCTAGCGCCCTTTAGTTCCGAAGAAATAATCTTATATACTTAGCGTAATGGCGTGTAATATCGTTCTACTTTTCCGATACTATTGTGTGCCTTAACAGGGACTTCCTTGACCTTGATTTCTATTGCCCTTACCTATTACCAAAACTCTGTAGATGAGAAGTTCCTTCCTATATCGTGAATGACTTAATTAGGGGGTCCTAGGTAGACATTAATCTAGTATAATTAGAGAGTATCCCATGCGTTCCTAGCTGATATATCTTTTAGGAAGCATGCGGCTTGAAAGGAGGTTAAGAGGTTAATAACTTGGAGTACTGGCTTACCGCTAAGATATATAATGTTAATAATAATACAGAAGTTGAAGTTGTAGTTATCTTTAAGGGTGAACTTAAATCGGCCAGGGGACTTCTGGTTTATTTGGCAGTAATAGCAGTACTTTATAAGATGCTTAATTGTCTTAGCCTTGACTTTATGACCTGCTCGCTAAAGAACCCTAAGCAATCTATAAACTAATAGGTAACCGAAGCGATGGTATAGTTAATATAACTCCGACTTAGTTAAATGGCTTTAAGCAACGCTCCTTTCTGGCTATTAAAGGAGCAACTAAGGGTAACCCTATTTGCGTACAATGGGCACCTGATTCTCTCCCTAAACGAGCATATTCTTAAGGTTATTGAGCTTGACGCCTAACTTATCTATATCTCGGATATAGAATAGAAACGGGGTGTTCGCGGGAACAATATAGAAAGTAATATATCCTAACGGAGTTTAGACCTTAATTATGCTAAGGGAGATTATAGTACCCTTACTAAAGCAAATTGTATGTTAGCCTGCCGTTAATTGGTTGATCTGAATAGAGCTATTAAGCTGCTAAAGAGCTTAAACTTAAGGTTCTCCTGCTGTAGATACTCCTACGGCTCCAGTATCTGGCATAATACTATAGAAGACGTTCGCCGAGTATCTGTTATTAAAGGAGAACGCAGAACTTTCTTTTAGCTTATTAAAGATATCTGACTTTGTGACAGAATGGAGCGTAGATTGGTCGTTAAGGATAGCAACGGTTTATGTACCATTTACCTTACCATACTTGGTGAAGTATTGGTTGGGAGAGTAGTCCTCAATTTCCATATCTATAAGAAGCTGTTTGGCCTTGTTAACCTCACCCTTAAGATCTTCTTTGCCTTTATATTAAACCAGGAAGCTTTGGAAGTAGGCTATAGTAACCTTATAATTTCCAACGTTTCGTGCGCTCTGGCGAAACTTATTATATACCTCCTTTTGTCTGTTAAGAGGGTGCCTAGTTAACCAGCAATTTGGCTTTTTATAAACATAGTATTTCTTCTGTTAATTATTTTAAGATAAACCTCCATAAGGACCTCTACAATTGCTTTATAGTTAACGTTAATTGTGCCCTCTGCTATATCCCCTACCCCGGCCACCATATGTTCGATCAGTCCAGTTATGATTGTATTGGTCGGTCGGGTTAATTAAAGTAGGTTAGGGTTGGGCGTTAAATTGCTATACTTCTTAAGAGCGCAGAGTGGTGCTAATAGAGGATCTTAATTGAGCACACACTCCTTTATAAGTATTTGCAGGATTAAAGAGGGTAAGGTTGCATTCTTTAATACCTTAGTATACGCTAATAACTTAATCGTGTAGGCTAAAGTCCTTTTAATATAATTTGGATAAACTACGCTAAATTATCTAAAGTTGATTAAAGAGCTTTTAAAGACAATCAAGCCGAGAAACACCTGGGTTTGTAGTAATAATCCTTAGGAAGGTAGTCTCTCTCTACTCCAATATATACTGTTGCTTATTCTCTTCTGTTTTAAAGTGGCACCTTAACTTATATATTATGCGGTCGAAATCGTATCCTTTTCCTACCAAATGATTATAATAGAAGGTGCTAGCTCGGCCCCTAAGCATAACAGAATAGGCGTTGTGGTATTAATCAGACTCTATTCCTATCTTTTAGCAACAGTTGTAGAAGATACGCAGTTTTGAATTAAGAATATTATATAATTCCCTACCGAATTTATTTTCTTAATCTAAATAGAGCTTCGCAAGTTCTGTAAGTAATTTTAAAGTGCTTTTGATTTAAGATTAAGATGGAGGAGGGAGTTGCATTATAGGTTGTAATAGGGATGTAGGTCTAGTCAGTAGAGTCTAAAGGCTGTTGGCTCGCGAAGCAGGGGGGTCTTATATTTGCTTTGGTAGCATATCATTTAGATTCTATTGTGAGTTGAGCTTCCTTATAGTGCGTAGTTAGTGCTCGATCTCCTATAGAGTCCATTTATGCTCTTCTTTTACGTTAATGACTTGCTCTTAAATATTGTCTCCAATAGCGCTTCTATCTATAGGGACAAACACTCCATTCTTCTAAAGAAAGTTACGGAAGTCTTATACAATAAGCTTGTTTATAAGAGCCTATATTTCCTTTGTCTATCTAATAAAGTCCTCCTTCATGCAATACTATAGTATAGTGTCATTGTATTTACTGTCTGTGTAGTGTACTATGTGGTATAATAAGAATCTGTTTAGGTCCTTTTGCTTAGTGTTTATAGGGTTAATGTCTTTGTTCTATATCTTTGGGTTAATGTCTTCTTCGTACTTCTTTGGGTAGGTTAACGCCATAATAGGTTAAAGGTAGGTAGGGTTTTCGGTTTTATAGAATCTTGTAGGTTTGCTATTAAGAGGTAGGTAATTTGAGATATTGTTTAACGTATTTTGGACATTAACTTAGGACCTTAGGTTTAGTAACACTTCTAACCTAAAGTACTCGACTAAATCTTTGTAAACGTAGTTATTCTGCGTAATAGACGCAACTTGGTATCTCCTAGTACTTAGTAACACTTTTGTTACTAGTTTTCCGCAAGTCTAAGGTAGCACAGTATCGCCGGGATCCATTCCATATGAGCGCATATGGCACCCCTACACAAGACTGTCTCTTCTGTTAAGAACCTTGCTGTTCTGTGGTTGACTGTGTATTCAACCACTAATTAGTGTTGGTTACACAGGGTGACTCACCAATAACGACTACTCAAGTAGGGTTACAGTGATGTTGGTTAATATGCTTTATTAATCTAGAATAGGGGAGGGCGAGGAGCTTAAGGCTCCTCGCCACGCTAGTGCCGCGGCTATACGTGACCACACGTGATATATTCCCAACAGTAATAGATAGGGAAGACGCACCTTTAACCAATATAACTAGCATAGCTTTAAAAGCTTCTTTAAAGGGCCGTCTTTAACAAAGTTAAGGCGGGGCTTATAGATATAGCACTTGCTACACTTAATCGTAGTAGGATCTGCCATGTATATAATGTATATAGTAGTATTAATAGAGGTGTTAACAAAAAGGAAGGTGCAATACTAAGATATTTTAATATTTATAATATTTTTAATATTTATTACGTGGATTCTGCTATAACCTACCACCCACAAGTTTTTTTCTAACCAATTAGAAGCCAACTTTCAAACCAATTAAAAGCTGGCTTGGCAGAAGTTTAAATTCTAGGACACCTACCCACCTAAAAGTATAGACCACTTGTACCTTAGGTCAAAAAAAAAAGGTTACCTTAGAAGCTCAGACTAAGGAATCGATTATACGGATATAGAAATATCCGCACCGTCCACTAAGCTAATTTAGGACGGTAATTGTTTTCTTTAGTCTAAGGGACTTTGGCAAGACTTATAGAAAACCTAAACACTATTTAAGAAGACTTTATTAACTTTAATAAAATTAATCTACCCTCCTATAATACCTATTAATATTAAAAGTATACTAAATTATAGAGAAAAGCCTACTCTATAAGCTATAAGATCCTTAGCTCCTTATACCCGCATAATATTAAGAGGAAGTTGTTGCGGTAGAGGCCATAATTCTACCTCTGCACTACTAAGCCGCGTAATAACTACTAACGCTAAATGCTTATACCTATACCGCTCGCCCTCTCCATAACTAGCGGATATTCTATCTGTGGATATTCCATCTATAGATATTCTATCTGTGGATATTCCATCTATAGATATTCTATCTGTGGATATTCCATCTATAGATATTCTATCTATGGATATTCCATCTATAGATATTCTATCTGCGGATATTCTATCTATAGATATTCCGTTTACTAATATTCCATCTACTAATTAGATAAAAATGTTAAAGGAAGAGAAGGTTAATATTATTAAGGACCTTTTATAAAAATGGGGTTGGTCTTTTTAAAGGCTAGTCTTTAAATACTTAGAAAGTAGAAATAGATATAGAGGTATTAGAAAGAAGAAAAAAGTAAAGGACTATTAGGCCATAGAGACGCACTAGCCGTAACCGGCTTAACGCAGGCAAGGCGCAGGCGAGGCGCCTACAAAACGTAGTCGCCCTGTATCAGAGAACAGCAGAATTCAGTTCTACAGTTCTACTTTATTAAGAACCAGATACTTATTACATTCCGTTACTATTGTCACGTTACTACATACCCTAAGAACCTTAGTGTCCTAATAGTTCTAAATTCTCATCCCTTTTTAGAGGTAGTGGCCTAACAACATAGCGGTCTGCTAAGGCCATAACTACATAGCGGCAACCCTCTGTTAAGAAAACAACCTATATTTATTAACTATATCACAGCCTATCGACCTAATGGCGAGACGCGGGCGTAATACTAGCGTAGTGCGTAATACTAGCGCAGTGCGTAGTACCAAGTCTGGGGAACGGCCCTAGGACAACGCAGGCGGACCTATGTCCTAGATAGAACCAGAAGTTATAGGCAAAGGGGATATATAGGAAGAAATACGACATTTAGAGAATAAGAAGTTACAACTCCTAGAGTAAAGAAAACTATAGTTACTTAGGGAAGAGGTAGAAGTGCTAAGACGGCGTTAATATAGCAATGTAATGTTAACTCCTGTTCCTAACCCAGATCTACAACCTTAAACCATCCCATTAGAGTACTTAGATAGTAGCCAGATACGTCTAAACCTTAAGTAGAGGGCTACTAATATAATAGGCGCTCTGTTAAAACAGGCCATTAAAATAGAGAAGATTGCTCCGTATTATAGTAAGACTATATAAGAGCACCAAGACTTCCGCAATAGCTTAAAGCTGGCGTTCTGCTTAAAGTCTAACGCCTTCGCGGATAAGGATACCAAAGTTGCGTTTACTATATAATATATAAAGGGAACTAACCAAACCCTTTAGCTATAGTATAAAGATAACCATCTAGATATGTAGTTCACCTAGGAGGAGCTTATAGAATTCCTACTTAATTAGATTAAAAGTCCTATTAATTAAGAACTCCATATAGCCCTAATATATATAAGGGCAACACAGCAAACTAATTAACCTATAAATAAGTTTACTGCTTACCTAACCACCTTAAAAGCGCAAATTAACCCTCCTTATAATATAAAGCATCTAATAATATATCTATTCGCGAAGCTGTAACTAAAGCTACGGCTTGCTATTACTAACTATTAAGAATTCCCTTAAACTTAAGACTAGCTAGTTTCCCTAGCTGCCCTATTAAAAAAAAACCAAAAGAGCGTAAGCGCCCCATAGGGTAGAAGTAATAGGCGTACTATAAACTTAAATATAAAGACTACTTAGTTGGGTAACTTAGGGAAAGCGGACTCTAAAACCACCGCTAGTAACTTAATAGCGGGGCAAAGCAATACCGCTAGGGGTTTAACTCAGCCTAAAGGAAACTGCTTAAAATATAGGCAGCTAGGACATTAGTAGCAACAATATAAAGAGCAGCTATAGAATTAACCACTACTTAGCAGTATAAACGCTACCTCTATACTAGGAAAAGATAAGCGCCCTTAGACCCCCTTATAGCCATAGGGTGTAAGCTCCCACTAAATTATAAGGAAGCTATTACTATCTTAAGAGAAGTCCTCCTAAAGAAGACCTGGAAGGAGACCTTAGTAATGCTTAACATTAGTGCCAAAGTAAATATAGTTAACTAGCAATTTGCTATGGAGTATAACTTTAAAACGCTAAATGTAGAACTACCTACCTGCTTCTAGTTAAATAAGACTTAGGCATATTACTATAAGGCCTATAAGGTACCACTAAGAATAAAGGACAGCTAGGGCAAGATTAGGGAAGTAACCCTTATCTGCTATAGAATGGCTAACGCATCTCCTTCTATTATTATAGGTATACTAGGGTTAAAGAAGGCCCAACTTCTTATTAACTGCGAGGCGAAGGTGTGGCAATAGAAGCTAGATGGCTCGTCCCTATTGCTATAAACCCCTAAGGGTTTTGCGGAGTCTCTCTAGATAAAATCTAGGGTCTTTGCCCTATTAACTTCTAGAGTAATACCTAGTAAGTAAAACAACGGCAGCTTACCAGTCCTCCCCCTATAGTTAAAGGAAGTTAGCAATATCTTCTCTTATAAGGAAGCAGGGAAGCTACCCTAACACTACTAGGGCGACTATGCTATTAACCTAGAAGAGGGATAGGAGGCCCTATATAGGCCGCTCTATAACCTCTTAGCTAAGGAGCTGGAAGTCCTAAGAGAGTACTTAGATAATACCTTAGCTAAAGGTTAGATCTAACTAAGTACTAGTCCCATAGGAGCACCTATCCTCTTTATACCTAAAAAGGATAGGAAGCTGTGGCTCTATATAAACTACAAAAGCCTTAATAAGATAACAATTAAGAATCATCTTGTATTACTATTAATTAGTAAAACCTTAGACCGCTTAGTAGGTTCTAAGATCTTTACTAAGTTAGACCTAACACATGCGTATCACCGTCTTTGTATCCGTTGTAGCAATAAGTAGAAGACGGCGTTCCGTATACACTACGGCCACTTTAAATACTTAGTTCTACCTTTTAGGCTAACTAACGGACCAGCAACCTTTTAGGGCTACATTAATTAGGCCTTATTAGGACTAGTAGACATCTTCTATATAGTCTACCTTAATAATATTCTAATTTTTTCTAAAAATCCAAAGGAACATTGGCGCCATATAGTAGAAGTGCTGCGTAGGTTATAACAATACCAACTATATGCAAACCTTAAGAAGTGCAAGTTTGGCGTATAGGAGATTAAGTTCCTAGGATACATTATTAGCCCTAAAGGCGTAGCGATGGATCCTAGCTGGGTAGAAGCTATTACCAAGTAGGAGAGCCCTTAATTCTATAGGGATATCCAGGTCTTCCTAGGTTTTGCCAACTTCTATTATTAGTTTATCCATAAATACTCTACCATTGCGAAGCCTATTACTAATCTCCTAAAAGAAGCAAAGAACGGCCGCAAAGCTAGGCCTTTTAATTGGCCAGAGGAGGCAGAGCAGGCAATGCGCCGGCTCTGCGACGCCTTTATAACGGCGCCGCTCCTGCGACACTACACGCCGGGCCTACCGACTCGGTTGGAGACGGATGCCTTAATGCAAGGCCTAGCAGCAATCATATCACAGCTGTTTGAAGACGGCCTTTGGCATCCAATAGCCTTTTGGTCTAGGAAGCTTTCGCTAGCAGAGCGCAACTATAAGACCCACGATCAAGAGCTACTAGCTATCGTGGAGGATTCCTCCTAGGGTTTACCTAGAACTCTATAAATAGTTTTGCCTATCTACTTGGTTTATATCTTTAGGCGCTTAGTATAAAGCGCTGTATACTATTTTTTCTATATAGTCTTGGTCTAATTAATACTTACAAAACTCTTAATGCTAAAAAGCTTGGGCTAGCTAAACGTTCCAAGGAAGGTCCTATTAATTCTACTAGCCCTTCTAGCACTAATAACCCTTAAGAAACTAATTAAGTCTCTATCTATTTATAATAATGTCTATATTATCTATAATAACTTTAACTATTACCAAAAGACTTAATATTAGGTTATTAGCAAGATTAGCGAGTTCACTTTATATACTATAGGAAAGATTTTATGTGGAGTATACATACCTAAAGGGGGCCTTAAGTAGTTAATGTTAAATAACACCCATTAACTTAAGCTAGATAAGGTTTAATAACCTCTAAAAGCAGATATCTCATCGGGAAAATATTGTCCCTTGTAAATGACCTCAGCTGCTAGAAGTTGGCGTCGTTGGCGGGCCATTAAGGGCATTAACCAACTTGACAAACCAGCCTATGTCAAGTTTATTTAACACGCAAACTACGCGCAGCCTACACGCAACCTGCGCATTTGGCAACCATAATTATATTTAGAGCCATCTACCCCTTTTATACCAATAGTATATTTTAGATAAATAAAGGCTACTTTAAAGCTATTTATAAGGCTAGCAAAATAAATAATATTATTTTAGATAATTTAATATATGGTGACGGTTCTCTTCTACCTATCTACCTACTGACTTACCTACCTGCCTGCCTACCTATTTGCCTACTTGCCTACCTATTTACCTACCTACCTACCCTACCTACCTGCCTACCTGTCTGTCTGCCTACCTACCTACCTACCTATGTCAGTGTCTGGTTCAATTTAGGGGAAGGGTCGGCCCGATCGAAGGCTCTAATTTATTCAAATCGTTTTCTATAGCCGTTCGCTGGCTGTACATTCAAACGGTGGTCGTCTAGGGTGCTTCCCTAGGAGGCCTTGATTTGATTTGGTGACGGGGCGATATCAAAGCTCTGGTTCAATTCGATCAATTGATTGATTGAATCGTTTGTAGTATTCGCTGGCTGGTTGTTTGAACGGTCGTCGTCTGGTTCTAGCGACGGTCGTCCGGTTCCGGCGACAGTCTCTGGTTCTGGCGACGGTCGTCTAGCTCTGGTGACGGTCGTCTAGTTCTGGCGACGGTCTCTGGTTCTGGCGACGGTCCTCTCCTACCTGCCTACCTACCTACCTGTCTGCCTACCTACTTGTCTGCCTACCTACCTACCTGCCTGCCTGCCTGCCTGCCTATGTCAGTATCTAATTCAATTCGGGGGAGGGGTCGGCCCGATTGAAGGCTCTAATTGATTCAGATCGTTCTCTATG
>Ga0307507_10005502_pt1 | contig 20725 bp, 21 predicted proteins | sample 7_EM_MG_FD_207223 | JGI IMG/M metagenome (GOLD analysis project Ga0307507, IMG submission 207223) | Populus trichocarpa ectomycorrhiza microbial communities from riparian zone in the Pacific Northwest, United States - 7_EM | ecosystem: Host-associated > Plants > Roots > Unclassified | place...
TGCCCGCCAGCAACGGCACGCCGGCGGCGATCGCCGCTTCACGCGCGGTGTGCTTGCTGCCGAACACGTCCAGATGCTCCGGCGTCGGGCCGACGAAGGCGATCACGGCCTCTTCGCAGGCCCGCGCGAACCCGGCGTCCTCGGACAGGAATCCGTACCCCGGATGGATCGCGTCACAGCTGGTGTCCAGAGCCGCCTGGATGATCGCGTCCGAGCGAAGGTAGCTCTCCCCGGCGGGCGCGGGGCCGAGCCGGACGGCCCGGTCCGCGAGCCGCACGTGCGGGGAGAGCCGGTCCGCGTCGGAGTACACCGCCACCGTCTCGATGCCCAGATCCCGGGCGGTGCGCAGGATCCGGACCGCGATCTCGCCCCGGTTCGCGACGAGCAGCGTCACTCGCCGCCTCCGGTGACGGCCATCCGCACCGGCGTCGGGTCGAACCCGTTGCAGGGGTTGTTGATCTGCGGGCAGTTCGACACCAGCACCAGCACATCGGTCTCCGCGCGCAGCCGGACTTCCAGCCCCGGCGAGGAGATCCCGTCGACGATGCCGAGCGTCCCGTCGGCCTCCACCGGCACGTTCATGTACCAGTTGACGTTGCTGACCAGGTCCCGCTTGCCCAGCCCCCACTTCGCGCCCTCGATGAGGAAGTTCTCCACGCAGGCGTGCTGGAACCGGGTGTGCTGGCCGTAGCGCAGGCTGTTGGATTCCTTGCTGCACGCCCCGCCGATGGTGTCGTGCCGCCCGCAGGTATCGGCGACGACGGTGAGCAGGGGCGCGCCCTCCTGGGTGCGCAGGACGCTCCCGGTGGTGAGGAAGATGTTGCGCTGCGCGGCGATCGTGGCCGCGGCGCTGTACCGCTTGGCCGTGTCGGCGGCGTCGTAGCAGAGGAAGTCGACGGCCTGGTTGCCGCCGATGTCTATGATCGTGAGTTCCTGGCCCTGGCGCAGCAGGGTGGAGAACGGCGCCCGCGCGGCGACGTCGAAGGTGAGCTCGAGCTGGGATTCGTACGCCGTGCTCACTGGATTCCCTTCGCGGTCAGGTAGTCGGCGGTGTTCTCGAACGCGCGCTGCGCCTCCGGCGTGTGCGTCCATTCCGGACTGTCCGGTGTGGACGGATGATCCCGCCACGCCAGTACCTGCAGCGGCGTCACCGTGTAGTCCTCGCGTGGGTCCACCGGGTGTGCCACGTTCGCGATCAGCGCGACGCAGGGGAGCTCCAGTCGCAGGTCCACCGACTTGCCTGCCCCTGCCGACCCGGTGAATTCCAGTCCACCGTCGGACTGCACGCGCACGCCCTGGAAGAACGACAGGCTCGGCGGAAGGTCCCGCGGCCCGAGCCCGTTCTTGGCCGCCGCCAGCGTGAACAGCGGAATCCCGGCGGGGGAGGGGCCTTCCGGCGCGCCGTCGCCGTACTGCTCGACGTTACCGTCCACAGTGGACGTTCCGCAGAGCGCGTCGTGGCTGCCGCTGGAGTCGGCGACGATGGTGGCCAGCACCCGGGCCTGGTCCGACAGCAGCGCCACCTTCTCGCCGAGATAGGCGTTCCACTGCACCTTCACTGTGTCGGCCACGTTCAGCCGTTCCCACGGGCCGTCGGCGTTGAACAGCAGCAGGTGCGCGCAGGCGTCGCCGTCCACGTCGGTCAGCCGCAGCCGCGTGCCGCGGGCCAGCACCTTGTGCGTGTAGCCGCCGCCGGCGACGGTCTCGGCCCAGGTCAGCGCCTCGGCCTCGACACCGTCGGGCGGGGAGGGCCAGCTGCTCGCGGGGATCGACGGCATGGTTTCGACGACGGTGCCCGCCTGGGCCCGGGCGTGGTCGCGCGCGCCGTAGGTCGTCGCGGTGGTGCTCATCAGACGTCCTCTCTGTGTTTTTGGTGAACCCGCGTCCGCGATCGCGTCGCCAGGGCGCGCCTTCGCATGTTCACCCACGTCGTGCAGTGCGGCGCCCTGCCGCCCCGATAGCGGGCCTGTCGGCCGGGGCGGGTTCGCGGTGGCCGGCCTCCGCAGGTCGTCGCACTAACGCACCTCTCAGGTTGCCGGTTCGAGGGCGGGTGCCGGGCGCAGCCGCAGCCAGCAGAGCCAGCCGACGATCAGCGCCCCGCCGACGAACTCTAGCGGGAACAAGAGCATCCAGGGCGAGCCCGAACCCGCGAGATCGTAGATCTCCGCACGGGGCCAGGCGATGTTGACGATCATCACCACGCCGTACGTCACGGCGGCGACGTTGACCGGCAAAGCCCACCGCCCCAGCGAGAACAACCCCGGCTCGGCGGGGAAGCGACCGCGCAGGCGCTGGGCCAGCAGCGGCCCGGTGACCAGCAGGTACGCCAGGTAGACGACCACGACCGAGGTCCCGGTGATCGTGCTGAACAGGGTGGGGTTCCCGACATTGAGCAGCAGCAGCCCGATCGCCAGCGCGCCCGACAGCAGCGCGGGGCCAACCGGTGTCCCGGTGCGCGGGTTGACCCCGGCGAGCTTCGCGGACCCGGGCAGTGCGCCGTCGCGGGCCATCGCGTAGATCAGCCGGATCGTGCCGGTCTGGATGGTCAGGGTGCAGACCACCACCGCGACCGCGACGTCGGCGAGGAAGATCCGGCCGAGCGTGTCGCCGAAGACCGCGGTGATCACGTACGGCAGGCCCTTCCCGGCGAGCTCGCCGTCGGTCAGGCTCGGCGCGGCCATCAGCGCGGTGAGCACGACGGCGAGGCCGCCGATCCCGGACACCAGCACGGCCCGCAGCACTGCGCGTGGCGCCGCCTTCCGAGCGTCCTTCGTCTCCTCCGCGACCGAAGCGGCGGTGTCGAAGCCATAGAGGACGTACGCCGCCATGAGCGCCGAAGCGAGCACGCCGCCGATCCCGGTACCGGTCTCGGGGACGTCGTGCAGCACGACCTGCGGGCCGCGGACGGCGAACAGGCCGAGTCCGGCGATCAGCACCACGACGCCCACCAGCTCGGCGGCTACGCCGACGTCGTTGATCCGCGCGATCAGCCGGACGCCCCGGGCGTTGACGAACGTGGTGAACAGAAGCAACAGCGTGCCCAGCAGGACGGCGTTGGTCGCGCCGGTCGGCGACGTCACCGACGGGTCGCCGCCGACGAGCTGGAAGCCGTCCCACACCGAGGGCAGCACGATCTGCAGCGCGATCGCGGCCGCGGCCAGCGCGACGATGCAGCCGAGCAGCATCATCCAGCCGGCTAGCCAGCCTAAGAACCCGCGGCTGAGCTGTTTCGCCCACTGGTACACGGATCCGGCCAGCGGGTAGCGCGCGGCGAGCTCGGCGAACATCAGCGCGACCAGGAGCTGGCCGCCGAGGACGAACGGCCAGGTCCAGAAGAACCGCGGGCCGCCGAAGGTGTAGCCGAAACCGAAGAGCTGGAACACGGTGGTGAGGATCGAGACGAACGAGAACCCGGCCGCGAAGGCGGAGAACCCGCCCAGCGTGCGGCGCAGTTCCTGACGGTATCCGAAGGGGGCGAGGTCGTCGGCCGGAGGGGACATCGAGGGCTCCCGGAAGTCGATTTCGATCGGTTGATAGAAATTAAGCCCGGTGCGAGTCGGGACCGTCTCGATCCTGTAAGTGGAGGGTTAACGGAGCTGGCCAGCGGGGGTGGACTTGCGATATCCGGACGTAACACGAGCCCCGGAAGCCCGGACCTGGCAGGATCACCGAGGTGGTCAAGGGGACGAGCGTCGGCAGGCCAAGGGCGAGTGGTGCGGCGGCGAGCAGGCCCGACGCGAGACAGGCCGTGCTGGACGCGGCGGGCGAGCTGTTCACCGGCGCCGGATACGCGGCGACGACGACCCGCGCGATCGCCGAGCGGGCGGGGCTGCGGCAGGCGTCGCTCTACTACCACTTCCCGGCCAAGGAGGACATCCTCGCCGCGCTGCTGGCCGGGACGGTCCGGCCGTCACTCGAGCTGGCCGCGGGCCTGGTCGGCGGCGACGCGCCGGTGGCCGTCCGGCTGTGGGCACTGGCGTACGCCGACATCGGGCTGCTCGGCGGCGCCCGGCACAACCTGGGCGCGCTGTACCTGCTGCCCGAAGTCGCTTCGCCGAACCTGGCGCGGTTCCGCGCGGAACGCGCCGAGCTGAAGGCGGTCTACGGAGAGTTGGTCGCGGCCGCGGGGGTTGCTCCGGACGCGCTGACGGTCCGGACGGATCTGGTGTTCGGATTGGTGGAGAGCATCGCGGTTACCCGGCGCGACAACCCGGCGCTGGACGTCGAGACACACTCGCGCGAAGGCGCCGACGGCGTCGTCCGTCTGGCCGGGTTGCCCGTCACCGAGGCCCTGCACGCCGACGCGCTCGCCCTGCTGTCGGACCTTGCACCTGCGGATTGACGAAGTCCGTGAATGCCACAGTCACAGCGTCTTAAGCCCTCAATGTGGCATTCACGGACTTGGACCTACTCCGCGGACGCCGGGACGAGGTGCGTCAGCACGAGGGGTGCGGCGTCGGTGATGGCGATGGTGTGCTCGCTGTGCGCGGTCCGGGATCCGTCGGCGGAGCGGATCGTCCAGCCGTCGGGGTCGTAGACGATCTTGTCGGTGCCGCGGGCGAACCAGGGTTCGAGCGCCAGGGTCAGGCCGGGCTCCAGCTTGAGTCCTCGTCCCGCGCGTCCTTTGTTGGGCACGTGGGGGTCCTCGTGCATGGTGCGCCCGAGCCCGTGGCCCCCGAATTCGGTGTTGACCGGGTAGCCGTAGTCGGCGGCCACGGCGCCGATCGCCGCGGAGATGTCGCCGAGGCGGTTGCCGGGCAGGGCGGCGGCGATCCCCGCCACCAGGGCGACCTCCGTGGCCTCGATGAGGTGCGCGTCCTCGGCCCGCGGGACGCCCACGATCAGGCTCCGCGCCGAATCGGCGACCCAGCCGTCGATCGACACCGCGATGTCCATGCTCAGCAGGTCCCCGTCGCGCAGCACGTAGTCGTGCGGCAGGCCGTGCAGCACCGCGTCGTTGACCGACAGGCAGATGACGTTGCGGAACGGGCCTCGTCCGAAGGACGGCGCGTAGTCCCAGTAGCACGACTCGGCGCCGCGCTCGGTGATCAGCTCGCGGGCGCGGTGTTCCAGATCGAGCAGGTTCACCCCGGGCTGAGCCCGGTGGGCGAGGTCGTCGAGCAGCGCGGCGATGAAGGCGCCGGTGACACCCATCGCCGCGATCTCCTGCGGGGTCTTCAGTTCCAGCACCGGTGTTCCTCCTGACGGACCGACGAAAGCGGTATTAAAATACCACCCTAGCCGATCGGCCGGACGTCAGCTCGCGGTGGACAGGAGGGCCTTCGCCAGCGCCGTCACCGTCAGGTCGACCTGCCAGGGGCGGGCGCCGCCGGCGCGCAGGACCTCGGCGACCGCGTCCTCGTCGAGCTGGGCCGGGGGCCGCCAGCAGGTGCGCCGGACCAGGTCCGGCAGCAGCAGGTTCTCCACCGGGAGCCGCCGGTCCTCGGCGATCCCGTTCAGCGCCGCCCGCGCCGCGGACAGCCGGGCCGCCGCGTCCGGATCCTTGTCCGCCCAGCGGTTCACCGGCGGCGGGCCGTCGGTCGGCTGTGACGGCGAAGGCAGCTCGCTCGTGGGGAGGGCCTTCGCGGCCTGAAGGTGCCGCAGCCAGCTCGCGGTGTACTTGCGCTGCACGCGGCCGCTGAACACCGGCAGCGCCTGCAGCTCCTCGACCGTCTTCGGCTCGGCCGTGACGGCGTTGATGATCGCGCTGTCCGGCAGGATCCGGCTCGGCGCGCGGTCGCGTTTGCGGGCCAGCTCGTCGCGCGCCTGCCACAGCTCGCGGACCGCGGCCAGCCCACGCGGGCTGCGGATCTTGTGCACCCCCGACGTCCGGCGCCACGGCTCGGCACGCGGGGCGGGCGGCGGCGCCAGCCGGACCGCCTCGAACTCCTGGCGCGCCCACTCGAGCTTGCTCTGGGAGTCGAGCTCGGCCTCGAGCTTCTCGCGCAGCTGGATCAGCAGTTCGACGTCGAGGGCGGCGTAGTTCAGCCAGTCGACCGGCAGGGGCCGCTTCGACCAGTCGGCCGCGCTGTGCCCCTTCTCGAGGGTGTAGCCGAGCAGCAGCTCGACGAGCGTTCCCAGCGCCACCCGGTCGTAGCCCGCCAGGCGGCCGGCCAGTTCGGTGTCGAACAGCGCCGACGGGCTCAGCTCGAGCTCGGCCAGGCACGGCAGGTCCTGGGACGCCGCGTGCAGTACCCACTCGAGGGAGTTGAGGATTTCGCGCAGCGGGGCGAGGTCGTCGGCCAGTGCGATCGGGTCGATCAGCACCGTGCCGGAACCCTCGCGGCGCAGTTGCACGAGGTAGGCCTTGGGCCAGTACCGGTAGCCGGACGCACGTTCGGTGTCGACGGCGACCGCGCCGGTGCCCGCGGCGAGCCTCGCGCACGCCTCGGCGAGCGCGGAGGAATCGGTGATCACCGGGGGCGTGCCCTCGGTGGGTTCCCGTAGCAGCACAGGCCCGGCAGTGGGCACGGTTGAGTTCCCGGCGTCCTCGGCCTGTGTGCTTTCCATAGCTGACGACCCTACGGGACGGGCGTACCGCGCCTGGTCCGCCCGCCCCGCAGGGAGGTTCGTCTGCGTCAGCGGATCACGCCGGCACGCATGGCCAGCGCAACCATCTGAGCCCGGTCGCCCGTGCCGAGCTTGCGCCCGATGCGGGACAGGTGGGACTTCACGGTGAGAGCGGAGAGCGAAAGCTCCTCGCCGATCTCCTTGTTGGACTGCCCGTCGGCGACCAGCTGGAGCACCTCCACCTCACGAGCGGAAAGCTCGCGCGGGGTGTTGTCGGTGCCCGCGACGCGGGTCCCGGTGGCGAGCACCGGAGCCACGCTCGGGTCGGCATAGACGCCGCCCTCGAGCACGCGCCGCACGCCGTCGGTCACTACGACCGGCGACGCCGACTTCAGCAAGTACGCCTGTGCGCCGGCCTGGAAGGCCGACCGGACCGCGTACGGGTCGTCCGAAGATGCGAGAACCACCACGCGCGGCCAGCCATGGCTACGAAGTTCCGTAACCAGCTCGATACCGCTGCCGTCCGGCAGTCCGAGATCGAGGATCGCCAGGTCACATGGCCCAGTGGCCTGTGCTCGCGCCCTCGCCTCGGCCACCGTTGCGGCCTCGTGGACGGTGCCCGCACCCATCTGTGCGAGCCGTGCTGCGATTGCCTCCCTAAGCAGCGGGTGGTCATCGACCACCAACACGGAAAAAAGCTCTTCCCGCGGATGCGGAACCATGCTCGCCGGCAAAGCACCGGCTGGCGTGGATCGAACGGCCTGAGATAAGCCGACGGTAGCCACGTCACTACCTCCCTGGAGTCGGTCGTGCCCCCCGACCGGCACCGGGACCTTCGGCCGTTCAGCCGCGCCAGCTTTAGACCGAAAGTGGTGTCGTCGAAGGCACTGTAGCCGCCCTGGGCCGGTTGCGGGGGGATCGAATGGGTATCTATCTCAATCGAACAGTCACTCAGTGGGTTCGCTGTAACACGATCGGGCTAGTACACGCCGGGTCGCTAACGGATAGCCCAGCGAACACGATGGAACAGAGTTACCGGCACCCAAACGGCCGTGCAGACGGCGCGTGCACCTGCGGGTGCGCCTGGTGAAAGGGTCGAAATGGGGGCCGGTACGGGGTCCGAAAGGGCTCCCGGCCGGGGCATGATCAACTTCGCCCGACGGCTGCCATGGACCGCTGGGTGGGACTCGCCGGAGGGGTCCCGGAGGCCGTGTGCCGCCAGTCGGGACGCGCCGGACGCGGTTTCGCGAAGATGATCTTGTCGCGCTCCGTGATGGCGGAGTGTCCACTAACGAGGACGCCCTTCGCGAGACGTGAAACGGCCTCAGGAACGCTCGCAGTGGTCCGCAGGTGTCCTGTGTTGTCTAAACCACTCGCAGCGCGCAGGAGAGGCCTCAGGCGGCCGTTCGGTGGGCTTGCACGGCGTTCGTCGGATCTGAATTTTGCTCACATTCGTACAAGGCCGTGGTGCGCGAGCGCGTGAAATCCGTTTCCCGGAGTGCCCGGAACGTGCGTCGTTGCCTATCTGTTGCCTTTGTCGCCCGGATGGCGGCCGGTCAGGAACTCTGGCGCTGCCCGAACATCGCCACGCCGACCGGCGGCAGCCCCACCACACTGGCCATGACCTGGCAGAACGCCTGCCCGTGCGGCAGCAGCGCCCCGTCGGTCGGGGTCCAGGACGCCCGGAGTTCGAGGTCGTCGGTCCGCGCCGGGCCGGAGATGTCGCCGAAGCGCGCCGAGGACGTCTCGGTGACCGTCCCGCCCAGCGCCTTCCACTGCGCGCCGGAGATGTCCAGGGCGTCGGTCAGCCAGGACCAGCCCACCGCGGGCAGGAACGGGTCCGTCGCCAGTTCGCGGTCCAGCTCCGCGCGTACATACATGACAAGGCGGAGCACGCCGTCCCAGCCGTCTTGGCCGTCCGGGTCGTGCAACAGCACCAGACGGCCCGAAGCCAGCACGTCGGCCGGGCCGGAGACTTCACAGCTCACCGCGTACGACCACGGCGCCAGCCGCTGCGGCGGCCGCATCGGCTCGAGGAGGACTTCGCGGCGGGGCCGGACGGACTGCAGCGCCGCGACTGCTTCGCGGAAGAGCTCGGGCACTGGGGTCATCGCGGTCACGGACCGACTTTAGGGCGGGCACGGCCCGTTGCGGGCGCAGGCGCGCCGAAGGAAGGGCCCCAGGCGGCCCGTGGCACGATGATGACAATGTCTGGACTGCCTCAGCAGGCCGCCCGGCCCAGTCGCCGCGAGCTGCCCGAAGCCCCGTTCCTGGCCGCCGCCCGTGGCGCGAGCCCGGCCCGCGTCCCTGTCTGGTTCATGCGCCAGGCCGGCCGTTCGCTGCCGGAGTACCGCGCGCTGCGCGAAGGCGTGCCGATGCTCGACGCCTGTTTCGACCCGGAGATGCTCGCCGAGATCACGCTGCAGCCGGTCCGCCGCCACGGCGTCGACGCGGCGATCCTGTTCAGCGACATCGTGGTGCCGCTCAAGGCGGCCGGGGTGGACATCGACATCGTGCCGGGCACCGGCCCGGTGGTCGCGACGCCGATCCGCGACCTCGACGCGGTGAAGGCGCTGCCCGCGCTGGAGATCGACCAGGTCTCCAAGGTCGCCGACGGCGTCTCGCTGCTGGTCGACCGCCTCGGCCAGACGCCGCTGATCGGCTTCGCCGGCGCGCCGTTCACGCTGGCCAGCTACCTCATCGAGGGCGGGCCGAGCCGCAACCACGAGCACACCAAGGCGCTCATGCACTCCGAGCCCGAGGTCTGGCACGAGCTCGCGGGGCGTCTTGCGGACATCGCGCTCACCTTCCTGCGCGCGCAGCTGGACGCCGGGGTCGACGCGATCCAGCTGTTCGACTCCTGGGCGGGCGCGCTGTCCGAGCGCGACTACCGCGAATTCGTGCTGCCGCACTCGGCGAAGGTTCTCGACGGCGTCGCGGCGTACGGCGTGCCGCGGATCCACTTCGGCGTCGGCACCGGCGAGCTGCTGGTGGCGATGCGCGACGCGGGTGCCGACGTGGTCGGCGTCGACTGGCGCATCCCGCTCGACGAGGCCGTCCGCCGCCTCGGTGGCAACGCCGTCGTGCAGGGCAACCTGGATCCGGCGCTGCTCCACGCGTCCTGGCCGGTGCTCGAGGCCGAGGTCCGCCGCATCGTCGAAGAGGGCCGCGCGGCCGGGGGCCACATCTTCAACCTGGGTCACGGCGTGCTCCCCGGCGTCGATCCGGAGGTGCTGACCCGGGTCGTGGCGCTGGTGCACGAGCTGTGACCCGGGTTGCCGTCGTCGGTGGCGGGATTTCCGGGCTCACCGTGGCGTACCGGCTGCGGACGCTGCTCGGTGAGGACGCCGAGATCGTCGTTTTCGAGAAGACGAAGGAGACCGGCGGCAAGCTCCGCACGGTCGAGCTCGCCGGGGTCGGCTACGACGTCGGCGCCGAGGCGTTCCTCGCCCGCCGCCCCGAGATGATCGCGCTGGTCCGCGAGCTCGGCCTCGGCGACGCGCTGGTCCACCCGACCAAGGCGCGCGCGAAGATCCACGCCGGCGGGACGGTCACCGCGTTGCCGCCCGGGACCGTGATGGGTGTCCCGGCCTCGGCCGACGCCGTGTCCGCGGTGCTGTCGGCGGCCGGGCTTGCTGCGGTGCGGGCCGAGCCCTCGATGCCGGAGATCCGGCTGCCCGGCGGCGACGTCCCGCTGGGCCCGCTGCTGCGTTCCCGCTTCGGCGACGAGCTCGTCGACAGGCTGGTCGACCCGCTGCTCGGCGGCGTCTACGCCGGGGGAGCGGACGGGCTCGGCCTGCGCGCGACCATGCCCGGGCTGGCGTCGGCGGTGGCCGCGGGCGCGGGTTCGCTGACCGCGGCGGCCGCGGCGCAGCTGCCGGCTTCCCCGGCTACGGCGCCGGTGTTCGGCACCGTGACCGGCGGGCTCGGCACGGTGATCGACCGGCTCGGCGAGCTGGCCGGCGCCGAGGTGCGGACCGGGCTGCCCGTGTGCGCGCTGACACGGCACGGCCGCGGCTGGCGGTTGGAGATCGGCGCGGCACCGACCGCGCACGCCCCCGCCAACTACCGGGTGGACGCCGACGCGGTGGTCCTCGCGGTGCCCGCGCCCTCGGCTCGGCGGCTGCTCGAAGGCGTCGTTCCGGCGGCGTCGGCCGCGTTCGGCGAAGTTGAGCTGGCCTCGATGGCCGTCGTCGCGCTCGCGCTGCCGCAGGGGACGGAACTGCCGGAAGCTTCGGGCATCCTCATCGGCGCGGGGGAATGTGATTCCGACGGAGTGCCGTACGCAGCGAAGGCGTTCACCTTCTCTTCGCGCAAGTGGGCGCACTACGCGGACGGGCCGGTGCTGGTCCGCGGGTCGGTGGGCCGCTTCGGCGACCTGGGCGCGCTGCGCGCCGACGACATCGAGCTGGTTCGTGTGGTGCGGGACGATCTCGCGCGGCTCACCGGCGTCACCGCGGAGCCGATCGAGACGCTCGTGACGCGCTGGGGCGGCGGGCTGCCGCAGTACGGCACCGGGCACCTCGAACGTGTCGAACGGATCGAGAAGGCCGTCGCCGGGATTCCGGGGCTGGCGGTCGCGGGCGCGACGCTGCACGGCGTGGGGCTGCCCGCGTGTGTGGCGACCGCGGACGCGGCGGCCCGCCGGATCGCTGCCCACCTCGCCTGAGCGCGGAGAGAGATGTAATGAACGGTCCTTTCCTTACAAAATCTGTAAGGAAAGGACCGTTCATTACATCCCCGTGACCGCTCTCACCGAACCTGCGCGGGCGCCTGGCCGGGCGCGATGACAGGATGGATACATGGCGCGGGTCAATTTCACCGAACTCAACGACACCATCCGGTACACGACGTGGTCGGTCTTCCGGATCGAGCCCGGGCGCCTCGGCGAGGACCGCGGGGCCGCCGGGCGCGAGACCACCGAGTACCTGGACGGCCTGGAGGCCAAGGGTGTCGTGGTCCGGGGCGTCTACGACCTGTCCGGCCTGCGTGCGGACGCGGACTTCATGATCTGGTGGCACGCCGAGGAGATCGAACAGATCCAGGCCGCCTACACCGGGTTCCGCCACACGCCGCTCGGCCGCGCGTCGACGCCGGTCTGGAGCCAGACCGCGCTGCACCGGCCCGCCGAGTTCAACAAGAGCCACATCCCGGCGTTCCTCGCCGGTGAAGAGGCCCGCAAGTTCATCTGCGTTTATCCCTTCGTGCGCTCTTACGAGTGGTACCTGCTGCCGGAGGACGAGCGCCGCAAGATGCTCGCCGACCACGGCAAGGAGGCCCGCGACTACCCGGACGTCCGCGCCAACACGGTCGCGTCGTTCGCGCTGGGCGACTATGAGTGGATCCTCGCCTTCGAGGCCGACGAACTGCACCGGATCGTCGACCTGATGCGCCACCTGCGGGCCACCGAGGCGCGCCGGCACGTGCGCGAGGAGATCCCGTTCTACACCGGCACCCGCGTGCCGCCGGCCGAGCTCGTCGCGGCCCTTCCGTGACCGAAGTCCTCGACGGCGTCTGGTCGTCGCTGACCGGCGACGCCACGCCGCCGGTCTCGTTGACCGGGGCCGAGTCCGTGCTGCCGGGCCCGTTCCGCGTGGCTGCAGCGGCGTCCGCGAGTGTCGCGGCGGCGACGCTGGCCGCGGGAGAGATGCTGAGGGTGCGTGGCATCGAGCCGGGCACCGTCGCCGTCGATACGCGCGAGGCAGTCGCCGCCTTCTCGAGCGAGCGGCTGTTGCGGGTGGACGGTGCCGCCTTGCCGAGCCCGTGGGCAGAGTTGTCCGGCGACTACCAAGCCGCCGACGGCTGGGTGAAGCTGCACTGCAACTACCCGCGGCACGAGGCCGCCGTCTGCTGGGGCCTCGGCGTGCCCGCCACCCGGGACGCGGTGGAGAAGACGGTGCTCGGGAAGACCGCGCGCGAGGTCGAGTCCGCTGTGGTCACCGCTGGTGGGGCGGCGGCTCAGTACCGGTCGCGTGAGGAGTGGCTGGCGCATCCGCAGGGCCAGGCCGTCGCGGAGCTGCCGCTGATGTCGCTGACGCCGATCGGCGAGGCGCCGAAGCGGACGCTGATGTACTCGGACCGGCCGCTAGGCGGGCTCCGGGTGCTGGAACTGACCCACGTGATCGCGGGCCCGGTCGCGGGCCGCGTGCTGGCCGCGCACGGCGCCCACGTGCTGCACGTCGGCGCCGCGCACCTGCCGCGGATCCCGCTGCTTTCGGTGGACACCGGGCAGGGTAAGCGCTCGGCGTTCGTCGCGCTGGACACCGAGGGCGGCCGCGCGAAACTCAAGAAGCTGATCAGCCGGGCGGACGTGCTGCTGCAGTCGTTCCGCCCGGGAGCGTTGGCACGTCTGGGTTTCTCGCCCGCGGACCTTGCTGAACTGCGTCCCGGCCTGGTGATCGCGGACCTGTCCGCGTACGGCTGGGAAGGACCGTGGGCGCGCCGGCGCGGCTTCGACAGCCTGGTGCAGACGACGTCCGGGATCGCCCACGAGATCGCCGATGGCGCGAAGCCGCAACACCTGCCGGTGCAGGCGCTCGACCACGCGACCGGCTGGCTGACCGCGGCGGCGATCATGACGGCCGTGCGCCGTCAGATCGAGGCGGGCGGCACCTGGCACGTCCGGCTGTCCCTGGCCGGGACGGGCCGGTGGCTGGAATCGTTGGGGCGCAGGGAACTTCCCGCCGACGCCGTCGACTTCGACGATCTCCTCGAGGACGTCGACAGCGACTACGGCCGCGTCACCCGCGTCCGAATCCCCGGCACCCTCCCGGGCGCCCCTCCCCACTGGGACCACGCCTCCCGGGAGCCCGGCGCCGACAAGGCCTCCTGGTCTTAGTCCGTGAATGGCACATTGAGGGTCGTAAAGACCCTCAATGTGCCATTCACGGACTACCGGCGGAAGAGGCGGCGACGCGGGCGGGGGAGGTCGCCGCGGGAGATGAGCCAGGTCGCGAAGGAATCGGCGTACTCGCGGGCGCGGACGTCCGAGGTTTTCGGGCTGGCCGCGGTGAATTCCGCGAACAGCGGGTAGAAACGGTCGCCCAGGGACTCCTCCAGGTCCGGACGCAGGTAGGCGATCAGCCGGGAATGCTTGCGGCGCAAGACATCCGCCTCGATCCGCAGCCGCTCGGGGGAGAAGCCCGACGGCGGCGGCCCGTCCGCCAGCAACGCCCGCAGCAGCGCGGCCTGCTGTGAAGCCAGACTCACGGCGTCACCGCCGCGCGCAGCGCCGCCAGCTCGGCCTCGAGCTCGCTGTCGGGCGGGTAGTCGTCGTCACGCTCGAGGAGCACGCCGGGCGGGTCGGTGCGGCGGCGGAGTTCGGCCAGCAGGTCGAGGACCTCCGGGAGCACCGGGTGCGCGTGTGTGTCGTGGTAGACGCCATCGCGCTCGATGCCGCCAGCCATGTGCACATACGCCAGCCGTTCCCAGGGAATGCCGTCGAGGAACGCGACCGGATCGGTGCCGATGTTGCGGGCGTTGGCGTACAGGTTGGCGACGTCGATGATCAGCCGGCAGCCGGTGCGCTCGGTCAGCTCGGTGAGGAACTGCTCCTCGGTCAGCTCCGCGTCCGGCCATTCGAGCAGCGCCGCGATGTTCTCCAGCGCGAACTCCGTGCCGATGATCGACATCGCCAGCCGCACGTTCGCCACGAGGACGTCCAACGCCTCGCGGGTGCGAGGCAGCGGCATCAGGTGGCCCGAGTCGAGCCCGCCCGCGCGGACGAAGCAGACGTGGTCGCTGGCCAGCGGCGCGTCGAGCGCCTGCGTGATCTCCGCGAGGTGCTCGACGCGCGCGGTGTCGAGAGGCTCCGCGCTGCCGAGTGACAGCGAGACCGCGTGCGGCAGCACCGGCATCCCGCGTGAGCGCAGCGCCACCAGCGTCTCCGGGAGATGCGAGGCGTGGAGGTTCTCCGCCACGACCTCGACCCAGTCGACGCCCGGCAGCCGCGCGATCGACAGGTCCAGCTCGTGGCGCCAGCCGATACCGATCCCGAGCTCAGCCACCGCATCCACCTCCTCCGCCGCACGAAGAACCGCCACCACAGGAAGAACCGCCGCTGCAGGAGGACGAACTGCCGCTGCTGCACGACGAGCCACCGGACGAACCACCGCCGCCGTAGGCGCGCGTGTCCATCGGCATCAGCGCGGCGCTGAGCTCGTGGTCGGGGTACATCGCCAGCCCGCCGATCGCCACCAGCGAGGCCGCGCCGACCAGCAGCGGCCCGTACGGCGAAGCAGCGTGCCCGGCGCTCAGCTGCGCTTGCCGGACGTCGTTGAGCAGCGCCTTCCCGGCGGCGGTCGGGGCCCACTCGGGGGTGCGCTTGCGCGCCGTCCAGGCCCGGGTCGCGAGCACCAGCGCCGGGATCAGCAGCAGGACGAGGAACCCGACCGCCCGGTCCTGCGAGACACCGTTGGCCAGCCGCGCAATCCCGACGACCAGCACACCGAGCTGCAGCAGGGCGCCGACGGTGCGCGCGGTCCGCACCCCGGCCTGCGACGCGATGAGCCCGCGCTGCTCCAGTTCCGATGCCAGCGACCGCAGCGCCGGCGACGACCGGACCATGCTGTGGATCTTCGCCGTTGTCCGGCCCTGCGGCCGGTTCGCCGCGTCGCCGACCGCGCGTTCCAGGGGGTCGACGGGCATCGCCCCGGTCGCGGTGACCGTCCGGGCGCTGCTCACCCGCAGTTCGCCGCGCTCGACCAGCGCGGCGATCGCGGTGTCGATCGCCCGGTCCGGGCCGCCGGCCAGGTAGGCCAGCTGGTACACCGTCGGCGTGCCGCCGGGGTACTGGCCGCCGCGGCCCGCCGCCCGCCGTGCCGAGAGGGTCAGCACCGGCCGCACGACCAGCCAGACCACGACGATCAGGCCGCCGTAGAGCCACAGGAAGTCAGGTCCGGAAATTCCCCACGGGTCGCTCATGGCGCCCCCTCTCCCTCGATGCGGTCACCGTAGTCGTGACCTAGGACGTTGCAGCCGGTCGTGCCGTTTCACCCACCGCCGTACGTGTCGCCGGCCGGGCCGCGGAGCATCTCCTTCCGGGTGCGCCGTGCCCCGGCCATCGGATCCGCGCCCGTTCGCTGCGCGGCCCGGCGGATCGCCGGGTCGGGGTGTGCAGCCAGCCCGCCGAGCGCGACCGCGCCGAGCGGGCCGTGCACCTCGGCGGCGTGGAGCGCCGTTTGCCCGGTGGCCGTCGGCCCTCCCGGACGCCGTCGCACCGCGAGCGTCCCGCAGACGACGGTCGCGACCACCGACACCGCGAACAGCGCTGCCGCGGCGCCCTTGGCCACGTAGCCGACGCCGAGACCGGACAGCACTGCGTAACCCAGGAACGGGATCGCCCACGGCCGTCGCGGGTCGAGCAGCAGGCCACGCCCGGCCAGTTCGGTCGCGATGGCCCGGACCTCGGCGTGCCGGGCGACCGCCCGGCCGGCCGCGGCCAGGGTGGTGGCCTCCCAGGCGGCCTGGCTCAGTTCGTCACCGGGGCGCCGCGACGTGCGGGACAACCGGCCGAGGCTGTTGAGCCGGGTCTGCCCGCGAGCGAGCATCCTCGCGAGGACGACGTCGCCGACCCGGGCCGGGCCGCCCGCCAGCAGCGCGACTTCCTCGAGGCCCGTCACCGAGCCGGGGCGCCCCGCCCGCAGTCTGCGTCGGGAGATCAGCCCCAGCGTGGCCGGGACCAGCAGTGCTACCGCATAGAGACTTGTGATGACCATGACCCTGCCTCCTTCAGCCGCCGCACCCGCCGCCACCGCCACCACCGCATGAGGACCCGCCTCCGCCTCCGCATGAGGAACCACCTCCGGTACTGCCACTGCAGGAGGAGCCGCTCCCGCCGTAGAAGCCGCCGGCCGCGATCCAGCCTGATCCCGAACCGTGTGTGGAGGCCCTGGCCGGGGTGGCCTGCCCGGCCGCCCGCCGGATCGCCTGGTCCGGGTGGCTGCGCAGCCCGCCGAGCGCCACGCTGCCCGCCGTGCCGGCGATCAGGGCTTGGTCCCTCCAGACCTCGCCCAGCGTTGCTTTGCCGGTCTTCGTCGCCTTCGCCACCGGTCCGTTGGCGGCCTTCACCACGCAGACGACCAGTGCGACGAGCGCCAGTACGAGCAGCGCGATGAGGAAACCGACAGGGTGGCCCGCGGCGGCGCCGCTGATCAGCCGTGCGATGCCGAGAAGCAAGAGGGCGCCATAGGCGATCGCGGCCGGTTTCCAGGGCCGCCGCACCTCACGCGGGTCGATGAGCAGGCCGCGCTCGGTCAGCCCGTCGGCCAGCTGCTTCACCGGCTGACAGTTGCGCATGTCCCAGCGGATCGTGTCGAGCGAGGAGCCGTTCGGCCGTACGTACGCGACAGCGGTCTTGCCCAGCTCGTCGGCAGGCTCGCGCAGCGACGTGCGGTGCAGCCGGCCGTGGCTGTCGAATCGCAGCTGTTCGCGTTCCAGCAGGTCCGCGACGACAGTCTCCGTGACCCGGACCGGGCCGCCCGCGAGCATGGCGACCTCGCCGAGGCTGCGCAGCGGCTCGGTGGACTGGCGGCCGACGCGGGCCCGCGCGGCTTGGACGGCCGCGTAGGCCGCCGGGATCAAGAGCAGGATCAGGTAGCTGCCGGCGAACGCCGGTCCGGGAATGCCCCAGGTGTCGGTCATGACTCCGCCCTCCCTCGTCCGTGTTCGCTCAGCACGTACGGGGAGGGCGGGCGGTTGCCTGCTTGAGCTGGATTTAGGCTTCGGGCACCAGCTTCAGCGAAATCGAGTTGATGCAGTAGCGCTGGTCGGTCGGGGTCGCGTAGCCCTCGCCCTCGAAGACGTGGCCGAGGTGGCTGTGGCAGGAGCCGCAGAGCACCTCGATGCGCTTCATGCCCATGGTGCGGTCTTCGCGCAGCAGCACGGCGTCGGAGTCGGCCGGGTCGAAGAACGACGGCCAGCCGCAGTGGCTCTCGAACTTGGTGTCGCTGCGGAAGAGCTCGGCGCCGCAGGCGCGGCACTCGTAGACACCGGTGGTCTTCGTGTCGGTGTACTCACCGACGAACGGCCGTTCGGTACCGGCCTGGCGGAGCACCGCGTACTCCTCGGGGCTCAGCTTCTCCCGCCATTCCTGCTCGGACTTCACGATCCGCGGGGTCGCGCCGACAACGGGTTTCATACCTTTCACCCCATCCACACTACCTCGCGGAAAGGGCGCGGATCTTACGGTGAGATTAGCTCGCGAGCCAGGCCAGCGCGTGCACCACGATGTCCCACGCGGTGACGATGACGCCGAGCACGATCAGCACCACGAGCAGGGCGGACACCCAGTAGCGCAGGCCACCGAGACGGTTGCTGGACTCGGCGAAGTCGGCGACGCCGTCCAGCGCGGCTTCGACGGTGTAGTTGGGTCCGCAGCGTTCGATCCGGTCGAGATGGTCGGCGAACGCGCGCGCTTCGGGGTCGTACGGATCCAGCCCGACCAGGTCCTCGTGGAACCGAGGATTCTGGCCCGGCAGCGAAGCTCCGCTCTCGGCCATGGCATCCACGGTAGGCCATTTCGGCCGATCAGCCCACCAGCGACGCATTACGTCTCAGTTGCCCGACGCGCCGAGCTTGGTGTCGGAGTCGATGAGCATCGTGCTCCCGCTCAGCACGATGTGGAAGGGCTTGCGGCTGACCCCGCCGACATCCATGTTGATGATCAGCGAATTGTCGTCCTCAAGGCGCCTCTTGTCGTTGAACGCCTTCCCATATGTGCCAATTTCCTTCGCGTGCTCGCCCCAGTAGGTCTGGAATTCCTGTTCGGAGCCGTAAACCTGCTGCGCGGCCGGGGTGAGCAGGTTCCAGTTCGAGGCCGGGCTGCCGTAGAAGTCGACAACCAGCTGGCCTGCCCCGCCGACATTGCTGACTTTGCCGTCGGTCGGGCTCTTGTCGAGTACGCCTGCGGGAACCGAGCTGGACGTGCCGCTCTTCGGCGCTGTGCCGGTGGCGCTGGGCCCGTTCGAGGGGGACTGGCCGACGTTGGTGTTCCCCGTGCCCCCGTTGCCGGAGCTGAGCACCAGGTACACGACCACCGCGACCACGACCACCGCCGCGCCGACCCCGGCGAAGAGGGCGAACTTGCGCTTGTCGGGTGCTTTGGGCTCCGAATACTGGGGTGCCCTTGCCGACGGCGCCGCGGCCGCGGGCATCGGTCTGGGCGGGGTGTTCGGCGTCGTCGCCGGGGACCGCATCGGCATGAACGCCGCGGTCGGGGTCGGGGCCGGCGGGTTGGACGGCGTCTTCACGACCGGCACCGGGGTGCCGACCGGCGGCGAGGACGGCGGGCCGCTGCGCTTCCACGGCGCGGCTTCGTTGCCCTTGGGAGGCGTGCCCGGGGCGGCGGGCTGGCGGCCGCCGGTGCCGCTGAGCAGCGTCGGGGACGCAATCGTCCCGTCGGGGTCGGACGTCGCCAGCGCGGCGAGGCGCTCGCGAGCCTCGGCCATGCTCGGGCGCTCGTTCGGCTCGCTGCGCAGCAGGCTCATCAGCAGCGCCGTGCCGGGGCCGGCCTGCACCGGCGGGTTGATCTGGCCGTTCGCCGCCGCGTAGAGCAGGGCGAGCTGGTTGGTCGAGTTGCCGTAGGGCGTGGTGCCCTCGATCGCCTGGTAGAGCGTCGCGCCCAGGGCGAAGACGTCGGAGCTGGGCACCGGGTCCGACCCGCGCGCCAGTTCGGGCGCCAGGTAGGCCGGGGTGCCGCCGATCAGGCCGGTCTGGGTGAGCGTCATGTCGCCGGCCGCGCGCGAGATACCGAAGTCGGTGATCTTCGCGGTGCCGGTCTCGTCGATCAGGATGTTGCCGGGCTTGACGTCGCGGTGCACGATGCCCGCGCGGTGTGCCGCGACCAGCGCGGACGCCACCTGCTCGCCGATCTGCGCCACCCGTCCGAGCGGCAGCGTGCCCTCCTGGGACAGGATCGCCGAGAGGCTCGGGCCGTTGAGGTACTCCATCACCAGGCACGGGTCGCCGCCGTGTTCGGCGATGTCGAAGACCACGATCGCGTTCGGGTGCTGGAACCGGGCCGCGTTCTTCGCCTCGCGCATCGCGCGCTGGCGCATGTTGTCCCGCTCGGTCTCGGAGACACCCGGCTGGGGGAGGATCTGCTTGATCGCGACGGAGCGCTCGAGGCGGACGTCGATGGCGCGCCACACGACTCCCATGGCACCGCTACCAATGTGCTCGACGAGGCGATAATGCCCCGCGATCAGCTGACCGGTGTCGATGGCGACTGCTCCTGACGAAATTCCCGGTGGGTGGTGGCCTTGCTTTCGGCGCGTAACCGCCTCGCGCACCCGATCGAGTGTAGCGGTCTGCCCGCTCCGGCTCCTGTCAGCCAGCCGGTACGGACGGCTCCGGTTCCGGCTCGGGGACCGCGGGTGCTCGCTTCTTGAACACCCTGACCAGGCCGATCGCCCCGGCGGCCGCGAAGACGCCGTAACAGGCGAGCAACGCGGGCGGCGTGTCACCGGTCAGGGCGTCCCCGAGAACCACCACCGCGACGGTGCCGGGCACGCTTCCCAGCAGGGTACCGGTCAGATACGGGATCAGCCGTACGGACGACACCCCGCAGAGGTAGCTCAGCGGGGCGAAGGGCACGACCGGGATCAGCCGCAGCGACGTGACGGCGAGCACACCGCCGTCGGCGAGCCGGTCGTTGACCGCCCGGATCGACCGCCGCTGCAGGTGCCGGGTGACCAGGTCCCGGCCCAGGGCGCGGGCGAGGCCGAACGAGAGCCCGGCGGCGATCGTGGTGGCGACCAGGCCGATCGCGATCCCGGCCGCGGTGCCCACGAGCAGCCCGGCGGCCAGGTTGAACACCGTGCGCGGGATCGGCGCCACGGTGAGCAGCGAATAGGCCACGAGCAGGATCAGCGGGGTGGCCGGTCCGGTCGCCCGGGCCCACGAGCGGAGGTCGGCCGGACCGGGGATCGGCAGCAGCACCGCGGCCGCCACGAAGGCGGCGAGCAGGGTGAGCGCGAGGATCAGCTTGGCACGGCCGGACACCGGTTCGAGGGTACCGGGGCCGGAAATCGACGTGACCGTGGCGGCGCACGTGTGGTGGGCTCGGGCACATGATCGACACCGAGGCGATGCGCGTGCAGCCCGAACTCACCGGCGAACGGGTCGTCCTGGTCCAGCTCGGCATGGACCACGTCGAGGGGGCGTGGCAGGCACTGCAGGACCCCGAAGTCCTGCGCTTCACCGGCACTCACACGAA